>Ga0102830_1000005_pt1 | contig 116789 bp, 97 predicted proteins | sample ColrivemetaGS703_FD_84511 | JGI IMG/M metagenome (GOLD analysis project Ga0102830, IMG submission 84511) | Estuarine microbial communities from the Columbia River estuary - Freshwater metaG S.703 | ecosystem: Environmental > Aquatic > Marine > Intertidal zone > Estuary | place: USA: Columbia...
CAATGAAGTTTCTCATTTTATGGGAACAAATCCTTTGGTTCAATTTGCTTTACAACCTGTATTGATTTTTGGAGTTGTGTTTCATTTTGTGATGGGTTTTATACTCGAAATCAAAAACAACAACGCAAGACAAACAAAATATGCAAGAAACAATGGTGCTGCCAATGCTACTTGGATGAGTAGAAATATGATTTGGAGTGGTGTTGTTATTTTAGCATTTATAGTATTGCATTTTATCGATTTTTGGTTTCCAGAAATCAACACCAAATTCATCAAAGGTGATTGGTCAGGAACCATGGAAGGTGTAGAAGGGTTGCGTTATTATGAAGAATTAACACACAAATTTGAAAGTCCAATTCGGGTTGGAGCTTATGCTTTAGCATTTGTGTTTTTAGGATTGCATTTAGCACATGGATTTACTTCTGCTTTTCAATCTGTAGGAGCAGCAACCTTACGAAAAAAACTTGAAAATGTAGGTAAAGCGTATGCAATCATTATTCCTTTAGGATTTATTTTTATTGCATTTTTTCACCATTTTAACCATTAATCTTACACTATGACTTTAGATTCTAAAATTCCAAAAGGCCCATTAAAAGATAAATGGACTGATTATAAAAACAAAATCAACTTAGTTAACCCTGCCAACAAACGACATATTGATATTATCGTTGTTGGAACAGGTTTGGCTGGAGGTTCTGCTTCTGCAACATTGGCAGAATTAGGCTATAATGTAAAAACATTTTGTTACCAAGATTCTCCAAGAAGAGCGCATTCAATTGCAGCTCAAGGAGGAATTAATGCAGCAAAAAATTATCAAGGAGATGGAGATTCAACTTACAGATTATTTTACGATACTGTAAAAGGAGGAGATTATCGTTCAAGAGAAGCAAACGTTTATAGATTGGCAGAAGTTTCTGCAAATATCATTGATCAATGTGTGGCGCAAGGGGTGCCTTTTGCACGTGATTATGGAGGACTGTTAGACAACCGTTCTTTTGGAGGCGTGCTAGTTTCTAGAACATTTTATGCAAAAGGACAAACAGGTCAGCAATTATTATTAGGAGCTTATTCTGCTATGAATAGACAAATTGCTCGTGGTAAAATCGAAATGTTCAACAGACATGAAATGTTGGATTTGGTAATTGTTAACGGAAAAGCAAGAGGAATCATTGCACGAAATTTAGTAACTGGCGAAATTGAGCGTCATTCTGCACATGCAGTGGTAATTGCTTCTGGAGGATATGGAAATGTATATTTCTTATCCACAAATGCGATGGGTTCAAACGTAACTGCCGCTTGGAAAGTTCATAAGAAAGGAGCCTTTTTTGCGAATCCTTGTTTTACACAAATTCACCCAACATGTATTCCGCGCTCTGGAGATTATCAATCAAAATTAACGTTGATGTCTGAATCATTGAGAAATGATGGAAGAATCTGGGTTCCTAAAAACTTAGTAGACGCAAAATTAATTCGTGAAAGAAAGAAAAAACCTACAGAATTATCGGAAGATGAAAGAGATTATTTCTTAGAAAGACGCTATCCTGCTTTTGGTAATTTAGTACCAAGAGACGTAGCCTCAAGAGCTGCAAAAGAGCGTTGTGATGCTGGTTTTGGTGTCAATGCAACAGGTGAAGCTGTGTACTTAGATTTTGCTGCTTCGTTTGAACGTTATGGAACAGAGCAAGCAAAAATTCACAATTTAGTAAATCCATCAAAAGAAAAAATTATTGAATTAGGACAAGAAATTGTTAGAGCTAAATATGGAAACTTATTCCAGATGTATGAAAAAATCATCGATGAAAATCCATACGAAACTCCAATGATGATTTATCCTGCAGTACATTATACCATGGGTGGTGTTTGGGTTGATTACAACTTAATGACCACAATTCCTGGTTGTTATGCAATTGGTGAAGCCAATTTTTCAGAACATGGAGCAAATAGATTGGGAGCTTCTGCGTTGATGCAAGGTTTGGCTGACGGATATTTTGTATTGCCTTACACGATTGGAGATTATTTAGCAGATGATATTAGAACTGGGAAAATTCTTACAAATACACCTGAATTTGACGAAGCTGAAAAATCAGTAAAAGATAGAATCGATTTTTTCGTCAACAATAAAGGAACACATTCTGTAGATTATTATCACAAGAAATTAGGAAAAATCATGTGGAATAAATGCGGGATGTCTAGAAACGAAGCTGGATTGAAAGAGGCCATTGAAGAAATTTCGCAATTGAGAAATGATTTTTGGAAGAATGTTTCAGTTCCTGGTTCAGACAAACAATTTAATGAAGAATTGGCAAAAGCAGGAAGAGTAGCAGATTTCTTGGAATTGGGTGAATTATTCGCAAAGGACGCTCTTCAAAGAGAAGAATCTGCAGGTGGTCATTTTAGAGAAGAATACCAAACTCCTGAAGGTGAAGCACAAAGAAGAAAAGAATTCCAATATGTTGCTGCTTGGGAGTACAAAGGCGAACCAAAAGACGCTGTGTTACACAAAGAAATTTTGGAATACGAAAATATTGAGGTAAAAGAAAGATCTTATAAATAATAGTCACTCTTAGCATTTAGTTATTAGCCTTTTGTTAATTGCCTAAATCTAACAGCTTAAAGCACAAATAAAATGAATTTAACATTAAAAATTTGGAGACAAAAAGACTCAAAATCTAAGGGTCAAATGGTCGACTATAAAGTTACTGATATATCAGAACACATGTCCTTTTTAGAGATGATTGATGTTTTAAATGAAGGATTAGTAGCTAAAGGGGATGAGCCAGTAGCTTTTGATCACGATTGTAGAGAAGGCATTTGCGGAATGTGTTCTATGTACATCAATGGAGAAGCTCATGGACCTGGCAGAGGTGTAACAACATGTCAATTACACATGCGTATGTTTAAAGATGGTGATACTATTACCATTGAACCTTTTAGAGCAGCAGCATTTCCAGTAATTAAAGATTTAGTAGTTAACAGATCTGCGTTTGATAGAATTCAACATGCAGGAGGTTATATTTCTGTAAATACCTCAGGAAATACGCAAGATGCCAATGCAATTCCAATTTCAAAACACGCAGCAGATACAGCTATGGATGCTGCCACATGTATTGGTTGTGGAGCTTGTGTGGCTACTTGCAAAAACTCATCTGCAATGTTGTTTGTGGGTGCAAAAGTGTCACAATATGCGTTATTGCCGCAAGGACAAGTGGAAGCTGCAGACCGTGTAAAAAATATGGTTGCACAAATGGATATAGAAGGTTTCGGAAACTGCACAAACACAGGTGCTTGTGAAGTGGAATGTCCCAAAGGAATTTCTTTAGACGTGATTGCAAGAATGAACAGAGAATTGATGAAAGCTGCGATTTAAACACGCATGCATTACTTTATTAAAGCCCAAGATATTTTTGTTTTGGGTTTTTTGTTTTAAAAAGTTATTTGATGAAATCAAGGTTATCATTCACAAATTTCCCCAACAAAATACCTTGAGAAAGTCCGTTTTTTACTGCCGAATTGTAATGAATTCCTCCATAAATTCTACTTATTGCAGCTTCTTTGGCAGCATTTTTAAAAGAGGTAAAATTTCTAATTGGTAATCCATATGGAATTTCAGTGGTGTCCTCAAAGTCAAAATTATCACCGAAAATGTTAGTCAACACTTCTGATGCAGCTCCTGAAACTACGGAATGTCCACTGGTGTATTCAGGAAATGGAGGTGTTTGTAATAATGGTATCCAAAAATTATCAATATATTTATTGATGAGCGTCTCTGGGCGAATCAAATTACTTCTATATTTTTCGTCCCAACAACTGATAAATCCATCAAAAATAGCAATGGATGTTTTCGTATAAGCAAATACTGTTTTTTCAAAATCAGAATTACTTTTTTGTGTGGCTATTTTACAAATTCCAATCCAATGCGCACCCGGAGTTATTTTTTTGGATGCAAACATAAAATGTCCTTTATTTACCGAAACATATGGATTGCAATCCCAAAATTGTGCAATCGCTACTTCTTCTGAAGTATCACCATTTTTTCGGATGCTATTGGTCATTTCATACAAATCCATGACTTCTTTGTAAAAATCAGATCCTTTTTCAAGCGAAAAAGCTGGTGGAGGAATGGGTTTGAATTGTGCTGCTGAATCCAACACAAAAGGGCGAATTTTATTCCAATTTGGCTCAATTCCATTCATATAGGCTGGTGGAGTTGGTTGCCATCTTGCAGGGTCATCAGAATACACATTAAAATTGGGCATGGTACGCGTTTCAATATAGTTGTCTTTTTTCATCCAATCAATGATGTGTGACGAAATTGCCAAACCATATTTTTTGGCGGCTAAAAATTCCTTTTTATTGATTGATTTCCAATGAGAATTTAGGCTGTCTTTTACTGCAATCAATTCTTCTTTTGAAAAAACGAGCTCTTTTGCAACATCCAAATAGGCAATTAATGCTGCCAACCGTTTGTTAATTTCTTGATTTTTGGGCAAGTCTTCAATCGACGTTAATCCATTTAATTGATTGCTTAATGATTGATATTTTCCGTTTCTTGCATTCAAAACTTCATAAGCTGCAATATTTGGATAGGTATAAATTCTACTCGCAACTGGAGGTGAAAAAATATCGTGAATCATGACTTCAGTGACTTCATCTACTAAAAAGTGATACTCTTTTGGTTCAATTTTAATTGATTTTTCTTGACAAGAAACTAACCAAATCAAACAGAAAAAATGAAATAAATTTTTTAAAAAACGCATTTTTTAATTTTTGAAAGTATAAGTTTTTACGCTATCATTATTTGCTAAAACAAGCAAGACATTTTTGTCTTTCATTTTTATAAATGAAGTTTCTTTTATTTGCTTTTTAAAAGGAGGAATGCCAAATTGATTTACAAATTTGTAATCATTTTTTGAAGTTGCAATAATCCCTTTTAAAGAATTGTAATTTCCATGATAATTAGAAGTTTTTTCAGAGTTTCCGCTTATCAATAAGTGCTTTTTCCTTTGAATAGCAATTTCTGAGAATGAATTAATTGGAGCTAATTGAAACGCAATTGGAAGTTTTACAAAAGTGTCAAATCTACCATTGGTGTTTTCTAAATATCCTGAAGTTAGGGTACTGATTTTTCTTTGTTGAGCTTTATTGAGTGCTTCTATAGAGAAAATATTTTTTATTGTCTGTAGCGCAAATTCCTTATGTGTTACAAATTTTTTATTGATAAAATTCATTTGAGAAGCCAATTCGCTTTTGGAGTTCATTGGAAAATATTGATCATTAATTGCATATGAAATAACGGCTTCTTTTTTACCATTGGCATCCAAATCACCATAATACATGATGAGAGGTTTTTCTAAAAATTGTTGAAACTTATTGTTTTCGCCCCAATTTCCTAAAACGATATCTAAATCCCCATCTTCATCCATATCAAAAGGCGCAATAGATTGCCAAAAACCGAACAAATTTTCCGGAATTTTCTGCAATGTCAGTTTTCCCTTGTTGTTTATGTAAATTTTTGGAACATCCCACTCAGAAGCGATTAACAAATCTTTTTGATTGTCGTTATTAATATCAATCCAAACAGCATCAGTAATTTTTCCAGGAATGATAAAGTTTTTATCTGCTTCAAAAACACCTTTTCCATTATTTTTCAGGATGGTTGAATTTACAAATGCGCCAAAATTATCAGGATTGGAAAGGTTTCCAACAAACAAATCTTCATCACCATCACCATCATAATCATAAGCAGCAACGGAAGAAGTATTTAAAGGATTTGTAAGAATTTGTTTTGAAGATTTTGTGAATTTTCCATTTGAATTGATATACAATCTGTCTATTTCAAAGTTTTTATTTCTTTGAGAATGAATCCCAGAAGCGACATATAAATCCAAATCTCCATCACCATTTGCATCAAAAAAGACAGCGTCATTATCTTCAAATTCGGCATCTATTTCAAATGCTTTTTGAGGAGATTTGATGAATTTTGTGCCAGTATTCAAGTATAATTCACTAGGTTTTCCAGAAGCTGCACCTATATAAACATCTTCAAAGCCGTTTTTATCAACATCCCCAATTGCCAGAGCCGGGCCTAAAGTTGATACTTTGTAAGGAGTCAATTTTTCAGCAAAAAAATCATTATAAGAATCTTCTTTATGAATAAAATCAATCAAATTTTCTTGAGTAAATAGATTTTCTTTGCTGGCTTTTACATCAATCATACCTTCATCAATTTTTGGTTTGTAAGCAATTTTATGAAATTTGTTGATTGTTAGATTTTTCTCAACTTGACGTTTTTGGTTTGGCCAGATAATTTCAAGAGAATCAATTTTGGTAATAGTATCCAATCCGAAATGAAGTTTACTTTCTACAGAGGATAAAAACCCTCTCGATTTAAAAACTTGTTTGAATTGTTTATTTTTATTGAAATAAAGTGTTGTTTTTGAGCCAATTGCCTCTCTGTTTTCGCTCAAATATTGAAGTTGAATGGTAATATAATTTTTGGATGTATTGGTTGTGTTTTCATACATTGTTGCAATATCATTGACATTATTGGTGATGATATCTAAATCGCCATCCAAATCTAAATCAACATAAACGGCACCATTAGATAATGAAGGATTTTTTACCATCCAAGAACCCGTTTTTTTGGAAAAGCGAATGGAATTTCCGCTAAATATTTCATTTGATACTTTGCCACTTGGCATTTGGTCAATAGATTTATAAAGCCATTCCAATCCTTTTGCTTGACCATATCTTTTGAAAGTACTAGAAACATAATTCTTAAAATCCAAGTCATTGGGTCTTCTCAAAATTCCATTCGAGATGAATAAATCTTGATGAGAATCATTATCATAATCAGCAAAAAGCGGAGACCAACTCCAATCAGTTGCAGCAATTCCATTCAAAAAAGCAGTTTCATAAAAAAAATCTCCGTCTACATTTATTTGTAAAACATTTCTAGAATATTGGTCTTTATACCCAAGATTTTTAAGGTTTATTTGCATGTTTAGCATTACATCATCACCTTCTGTTTCTTTCAAAACTCGTTCGTCCTTGGGCAACATATCCAAAGTAATCAAATCCTGAAAACCATCACCATTTATGTCAGAAACATCACTTCCCATAGAAAATCTACTAATTGTTGAAAAGGCACTTGAAAGTTTTTCAGTAAAAGTTCCGTTTTTATTGTTAATGTAATAGTAATCATCTTCATGAAAATCATTACAAACATATATATCATCCCAACCATCATTGTTAAAATCAGCAATTGAAGCGCTCAATCCATAACCATTTACGCCACCAAAGATGCCTGCTTTTTCGCTTACATCTGTAAAATTACCTTCATTATTTTGCAGTAACACATCACCTACAAGTGGTTTTCGATTATTTCTTTCGGTTACAGGGCCATGAGATAAATTCGTGTGCACAGCATGATTTACAATATAAACATCTAAATCACCATCTTTATCATAATCAAAAAAGTACGATTGTGTTGAATAGCCTTTAAAATCAAGTCCGTATTCTGCTGATTTTTCGCTAAACGTACCATCACCATTATTGATAAATAATTCGTTGTGACCTTTAAAATCTAGCAAACCAGAAACGGCACAGACATAAATATCTAAATATCCATCATTATTAATATCAATCATAGTAGATCCTGTACTCCAATCTGAAGAGCCACCAACGTTAGTAGTTGTGGTAACATCTTCAAAGTTTAGATTTCCTTTATTAAGATATAATTTGTTATATCCTTGATTTGCAACAAAATAAATATCAGGTAAGCCATCATTATTGATGTCACCTACACTAACCCCACCACCATTATAAAAATAAATGTAATTAATGATACTATGTGCTTCATCTTCTGTCAGTGAATTATTGAAAGAAATTCCTGTTTTTTCTGGTGATAAAACTCTTAAAAGATAGTTAGGCTCATTTTCATAACTTTTTTTACAGCTACAAAATAATAAAAATACGATACTAAATAAAACTATAATTTTAGATTGAAACATTTATTTGGGTATAAATGATTAAAAATTCAAATCTAAAAAAAATTAAGAAAACTTTAACAATGATTTTGTAATATTATTTTCTTCCAAAATCAGCAGGAATTTCACCCCAAGCTTTTGTTTCCCATTTTAGGATGGGATTCTTAAAATTATTTTGTTTTAGCCAGTTTTCAGCTCTTAAAATCAAGTCTTTTAAAATTGCGTTCGATTCGTTAAACTCAAGTTTTGTCTTGCATTTTTTTTGACGAATCCAACTAATTGCGGTTTTTGAATCAGAATAAATAGAAATGTTTTCTTGATTTTTAGATTTTAATAATGCAATTCCGTGAACCAACGCTAAAAACTCACCCACATTGTTAGTCCCGTTTTTATAAGGCCCTTTTCTAAAAATCTCTTGTTTGTTGTTTGTAAAAACTCCCCTATATTCCATGACTCCAGGATTTCCCGCGCAAGCTGCATCTACCGCAATACTCTCTAAAATAGGTGTTCCAAATTTTATTTTTTCAGAAGTTGATAAAACAGGTTTTTGAGTGTCTTTTCCTTTATAGTCGTTGTAATTTCCTTTGGATGCAATTTCAGCTTCCTCTAGATCGCTAAAAGATTTGTATTGAGCCCCTTCAAATCCATCAATTTGCTGTTTGCAAACATTCCAAGAAGTAAAAACGCCAGTTTTTCTTCCTTTCCAAACCACATAAAATTTGCGTTTACTCATTTTTAAGAATTACTTCTTCAATTATTTTTGGAAAATGTTTTTGCTCTAAAACATGAATTTTTGCGGCAATTGTATCCGGTGTATCTTCTGATGAAAGCGCTGTTTTTGCTTGAAAAATAATCGCACCTTCATCATAATTTTCATTTACATAATGAATTGTGATGCCAGTTTCAGATTCGTTATTTGCTTTTACTGCATTGTGTACAAACATTCCATACATTCCTTTTCCACCATATTTTGGTAATAATGCAGGATGAATATTGATAATTTTATTAGGAAAAGCGGACAAAATATTTTTGGGTATTTTCCATAAAAAACCTGCTAAAATGATAAAATCCGTTTTTTTTTGTTGTAAAAAATGAAGAACTGTATTTTCCTTGAAAAAAGTGTCTTTTTCAAACAAAGAACATGGGACATTCAGTTTTTCACAACGATCAAAAACTTTGGCAGTTGGATTGTTACAAAGTACATTTGTTACAACTGCTTTGCCAGAGTTGTTAAAGTGATTGATAATATTTTCGGCATTCGTTCCAGAGCCAGAGGCAAAAACAACAATTCGTATCATATAATTCATAAGAGATTACAAAAAAAAGCAATAATTATGAACCAAGAGCTATTTTTTTAGAAGTTAAATTATTTTTATTTACTTTTAAACATCATTTTTTCGACAAAAATTAGATAAAACTAATAAGATTTGTATTTTTGTCCCCGATTTATATTTTAAAAACTAAAAAATTATGTCAGACATTGCATCAAGAGTAAAAGCGATTATCGTAGACAAATTAGGCGTTGACGATAACGAGGTAACATTAGAAGCTAGCTTCACAAACGATTTAGGAGCAGATTCATTGGATACTGTTGAATTGATTATGGAATTCGAAAAAGAATTCGATATTCAAATTCCAGACGATCAAGCAGAAAATATTGGAACTGTTGGTCAGGCAATTAGCTACATAGAAAGCGCAAAAAAGTAATATCTATATGCAATTAAAACGAGTTGTTGTCACTGGACTTGGTGCATTAACGCCAATCGGCAATACGATAGAAGAATATTGGAATGGCTTAATTAATGGAGTTAGTGGAGCTGCACCTGTAACGTACTATGATGCTGCCAAGTTCAAAACTCGTTTTGCATGTGAATTAAAAAACTTTAATGTCACCGATTTTATTGATCGTAAAGAAGCGCGTAAAATGGATCGTTTTACGCAATATGCTTTGGTTGCCTCTGATGAAGCCATTTTAGATTCAGGATTGGATTTAGATAAAATCAATAAATTACGAGTTGGCGTTATTTGGGGAGCAGGAATTGGAGGCTTAGAAACTTTTCAAAACGAAGTCCTCGATTTTGCAGCTGGCGATGGAACACCAAGGTTCAATCCTTTTTTCATCCCAAAAATGATTGCTGATATTGCTCCAGGAAACATCTCCATTAAAAATGGATTTATGGGTCCAAATTACACAACAGTTTCTGCTTGTGCTTCTTCAGCAAATGCCATGATTGATGCTTTAAATTACATCAGATTAGGCACTTGCGATATTATTGTTACTGGAGGTTCTGAGGCCGCAGTAACCATTGCTGGTATGGGAGGTTTCAATGCAATGCACGCTTTATCAACAAGAAATGAAAGTCCAGAAACAGCTTCAAGACCTTTTGATGCTGAAAGAGATGGATTCGTTTTAGGCGAAGGTGCAGGTGCTATTGTGCTAGAGGAATATGAACATGCCAAAGCAAGAGGGGCAAAGATTTATTGCGAAGTTGTTGGTGGAGGAATGTCTTCTGATGCATATCACATGACGGCTCCTCATCCGGATGGAATTGGCGTAATTGCGGTGATGAAAAACTGTCTAGAAAACTCAGGATTACAACCGGAAGACATTGATCACATCAATACTCACGGTACTTCAACACCTTTAGGAGATGTTGCTGAATTGAAAGCAATTTCAGAAGTTTTTGGCGAGCACGCAAAAAACATCAATATTAATTCAACAAAATCTATGACTGGACATTTGTTAGGTGCTGCTGGTGCGATTGAAGGAATTGCTGCTATTTTAACAATAAAGCACGGTATAGTTCCTCCTACTATTAACCACACAACTGTTGATGAAAATATCAATCCATCATTAAACTTGACGTTAAATAAAGCTCAAAAAAGAGACGTAAAAGTAGCAATGAGTAATACGTTTGGGTTTGGTGGTCACAATGCTTGTGTAGCTTTCAAGAAACTTGATGAGTAGTTTATGAATTTTATCAGTAAAATAGTTCATTCTTTTTCTGAAGAGGATCAACAATTTTATAACGAATTAAAAAAAATACTTAATTTTTCTCCTAGAAATATTTCAAAATATAGAAAGGCTTTTACGCACAGATCTATTCAACTATTAGATGTAGAGGGAAATCCTATGAATTATGAACGTCTTGAGTTTTTGGGCGATTCTATTCTAGGCTCTGTGATTGCAGCATATTTATACAAAAAAGTACCTACAGCCTCTGAAGGATATTTGACTCAAATGCGCTCTAAAATCGTAAGTAGAGAACATCTAAACGAGTTGGGAAAAGAATTGAATTTAATTCGATTTGTAAAAAGCAATATCGATCAAACAAATGTTGGAGATAATATTCATGGAAATATTTTTGAAGCCTTAATTGGAGCTATTTATCTTGATAAGGGGTATAATATTTGCGAACGTTTTATTTTTAGAAATGTCATTATCTCGCATGTGGATATTGAAAAACTAGAAGGAAAAATTACCAGTTACAAAGGGTTAATTATTGAGTGGTGCCAAAAACAAAAGAAAAAATATAACTTTGAAACGTACGAAGATACTGGCAATGAATTAATAAAACATTTCAGCGTAAAAGTTAGTATTGATGGCGTACAAGTTGCAAAAGGAAGAGCAACCTCCAAGAAAAAAGCAGAAGAACTTGCTGCAAAAAGGGTTTATTTTGCCTTTCAAAAACAAATCACAACAAACTAGTTCACGAAAAGCATTTCGTTAAAATCCACTTAAAACTCCTAAACTATTAGTAATTTAGCACCCAATGTCTAATCGATACATTTTTATGCAAATTCATTCGCTAGGGCTTGATTCTTATTTTGAAGACGAATACTCATTAATCGGGATTCATACTACTTTAGAAGATTATAAATTAGCGTATTTATTGAATAAAAATTTATCAACTAATTTCTATAAATCAAAAAAAGAATTAGTAATTGAAAATAACCAAAATAAAGCATTTTTTTCAATATTTGATTATCAAAACACCACATATGAATACGATTGGCATCTAATTGCAAACAGTTCAAAAACAGAAAATAGCACTACAGAAAACCAACTTTTATTAACCACAGAAACCAAAACATATTTAATAGCAGAGAAAAAGAATGTCGATTTTTTCATTAAAATTTCTGGAGAAATACCACCTTCTTTCATCTCTAAAACCATTAAAAAAATTAAAACTATTGAACAAGTAATTACCTCTTATTCAATTGATATAGACAGTTTAAAATCAAGAGATTTTTTAATATTTTAAAAATTATGCCAAATTACAATAAAACAAAAATTGTAGCGACATTGGGTCCTGCAACAGACACAAAAGAAGTTTTAACAGAATTAGCTAGAAATGGCGTGAATGTTTTTCGTGTAAATTTTTCACACGCAGACTATTCAAATGTTGAAAGCAAAATTAAAACGATTAGAGAAATCAATGAAGAAAATGGATGGAACGTGGCAATTTTGGCAGACTTACAAGGTCCAAAATTGCGTGTTGGTGTTATGGAAGAAGGAGTAGAGTTAAATGCAGGAGACACGTTTACATTTACCACTGATAAGTGTATTGGAACCAAAGAAAAAGCCTATATGACCTACCAACGTTTCCCAAAAGATGTAAAAGTTGGTGAAAATATTTTGGTTGACGACGGAAAATTGATGTTTGAAGTAATTTCAACAAACAGAGAAAATGAAGTTGTTGTGAAAGTGATTGTTGGCGGAGAATTAAAATCTAAAAAAGGAGTAAATCTTCCAAATACCAATGTTTCTTTGCCTGCTTTGACAGAAAAAGACATGGAAGATGCTGTTTTCGCCATTGGCCAAAAAGTAGATTGGATTGCCTTATCTTTTGTTAGAACTCCAGATGATTTAAGAATGTTGCGTGATTTAATCGCACAACATTCTGATTATAGGATCCCAATTATTGCAAAAATAGAAAAGCCAGAAGCTGTTAAAAACTTAGATGCATTAATTCCTTACTGTGATGGATTGATGGTAGCTCGTGGTGATTTGGGAGTTGAAATTCCGATGCAAGAAGTTCCTTTGATTCAAAAAAAGATTGTTAGAAGAGCAAAAAGGGCCAGAATACCTGTGATTATTGCAACTCAAATGATGGAAACAATGATTGAAAATGCGGTACCAACAAGAGCTGAGGTAAATGACGTTGCTAATTCAATCATGGACGGTGCTGATGCTGTAATGCTTTCTGGAGAAACATCCGTAGGAAAACATCCGATAAAAGTAATTCAAAAAATGTCTGAGATTATCATGAGTGTTGAGCATTCAAAAATGATCAAAGTTCCCCACGAAGCTCCAACGATCAGAACCAATCGTTTTATTACAAAATCTATTTGTCATCATGCTGCTTTAATGGCAAATAATACGGATGCAGCAGCTATTTGTACGTTGACAAATAGTGGTTATACTGCTTTTCAAATTTCAGCTTGGAGACCAAGAACACATGTGTTGACTTTTTCTACAGACAAACGTATTTTAGGAAAATTGAATTTGCTTTGGGGCGTAAGAGCGTATTATTATGACAAAGACCTTTCTACAGACGATACTGTTGATGACATCAACCAAATTATTAAGGAAAAAGGGTTTGTAAAATCAGGTGATATCGTTATCAATTTGGCTTCTATGCCAGCTGAAGCTCGTGGAATGGTAAATACTTTAAGAGTTTCTGAAATAAAATAACTAGAGCTTTATTTTTTTACTTATGATAATGGCATCATTGGTAACAAATGGCATAGGCATCATTGCAGCTGTTCTCGGTTTGATTGAAAACTTCGGATTTGAAAGCAAATCAAATGAAATCTCATTTACAATGATGTCTATGGCTTCTTTTTTATCTGTTGTGAATGACAACGTGATTTTGTCATCTGTATTTGCCACATAATAAATTAAAAAACTCCCTTTTTTAACAGTGTATTTTGTCCCTTCATTGATCAAAGCTTTATTGACTGTAAAGTTTGTTAAAGAGATTTTTTGATTGGTGATGAATTCCAACTTGTTGATTTTTCTTTTTGGGGAAATTACAAGTTCTATTGAGCGATTTTCACCCACAATTGTATTAGAAGAAATTTTGTATTTCGAAGATTCAATAGCTTTAAATTCCGTTTCTTTATAGAAGCGAAAACGTGTATTATATTTACTTTTTGTTTCAGCATTTTGCAAACTTCCAGCCTTAAATTCATCATTAAAAATTTGCTCAGTATAAGCATCTAAAGTTTGATTATAGGTGCCAAAATAAGCTTTTTCATCATCATCATTCTGAACATATACCAAACTATTTGGTTTTTTATTTTGTTCAGAAAAACCATTGTTAAAAGTTGCATATCCAAGGAAAATAAATGCAAAAACACCTGAAATTTTCACCAATAATTGATTCTTTTTTTGAAAGAAAACAAGTATTAATAAACCAAAAACCAAGGCAATTAAAATTCCGCTGATAAAAATATTTTTTAATCCTAAACCTACAGGAAACATTTTAATCAAAGGAGCAAAAATATATATAGTTGGAATTGAGGCAATTACAAATACTATTCTAAGTGCATGTTTTTTAAGGTTTGTGAAAACAGCGATTGCTAAAATTAATAAAGCCCCAAAAACAGGAATGATAAAAAATCCAGCACCTTTTAAATAAGCACTAATTATAAAATTGATAATTAACCAAAAAAAGAGGGGAGCAACTAACAGACTTGCAGGTTTTTCTTCTTTGAAAAAAAAGTGATAAATCTTTAAAACAATGAATAAATTCAAAAATATAAATGCAACAATATACCCATACCCATTATAGGTAAAACCATGTAAAATATCTTTGTAATGAGGATGAATCAAAACGATTAATCTCCAAAGTAGAAAAGAAATTCCACCAGCCAAAAAGGTTGAGAGTAAAAAAGGAATAAAGCCTTTTAATAAACCTTTCACTGTAATTTTATTAAGCGCAATTCCAAAGAAAAGAATCCCTAAAAACAAGAAAGTTGCGATAAAACACAAAGGCAAAACCCACGAAAATGAGAAGGTTAACATGCCGATAAATGGAAAATTTACATACACAAAATCCTCTGCTGAGTTTAAATTCTCCAAATTGGAATTGGCAAAATAAGGCAATAATGTCATTAAATAATCTGCTTGATGCAACAACGATTCATGATCCATTCGTTCAAAAGAATCTTGGGCTGTATGATAATCAAAATGATCACCAATAAAAGCAAAGTTAAAACCATTGATACTGGCATTTGCTCTAAAAATAGTCAAATCAGTATCATTTGGTAGCATTTTATAAATGCTATACATTAATGAATTTGCTGCAGGAAAATTCGGTTTAGCAGCTAAAAATTCGGTTACTAGTTTGCTATTTTTCCCATTGGTTTCTAGCAACATATAACTAGGGCCACCACTTCCACGTGCTTCAAAATTCAGTACCAACCCCACATTTTTTGCCCAAGGATGATGCCCAACAAAAGCTTGCGCGCCCAACAATCCTAATTCTTCAGCATCTGTAAACAACAGAATGATATCGTTTTTATGTGCTGCATTTTTGGCTAAAAATGCTCTAATTCCCTCTAAAATAGTAACGACTCCAGATCCTGCATCACTGGCACCTAAAGCAGAAAACATGGCAGAATCATAATGGGACAGTAGTAATAAGGATTTTCCTGAAGAAGTTCCATTCAGTTTTGCAATGATATTTTCAGTATTTGTGGCAGCAAACCATTTTTTATTGACTGCCACTTTTTGTTGAATTTCAACCTCAAAACCCAGTTTTTCAAGCTCTGTAACTAAGTATTTTTGAACCTCTTTATGACCTTCAGAACCTACATAATGTTGTTTTTGACTGATTTTTTTTAAATGAAACAACGCGCTATCTAATGAAAAACCTGTTTGAAGCAGCTCTTTTTGGCTTGAAATACTAGGTTTTAAATCGGAAAAACTCCAGTAAATTGTCGCTAAAACAATAAGGATTGAGATGAGTGATGCGTATTTTTTCATTAGTGAAATTAGTTTGCATAAAAGTATGAAAAAAAAACTTTTACAAAATCTTGATAGCAATTCAAATAAAATGTAAATTTCAATCAACTTAAAATCAATCTAATATGGGAATTAAAAGCTTTCAAGGAAAAAGAGATACATCTCAAACAAACAAAGTTGAAGAACAAATTTTGGTGTCAGATTATATGACAACCAAATTAATCACATTTAAAGCGGAGGATTCTTTGGATGATGTAATTGCATTATTGATAAAACACCATATTTCTGGTGGGCCCGTTGTGAATGATAAAAATGAATTGATTGGCATTATTTCCGAGACAGATTGTATAAAACATATTTCTGAAAGTAAATACTATAACATGCCATCAGACATTAACAATACTGTTGGCAACAACATGGTTACAGATGTTGATACAATTGATAAAAACATGAATATTTTTGACGCAGCTTTTAAGTTTTTATCTTCGCGAAGAAGACGGTTTCCTGTTGTTGATGAATACGGCATTCTTTTAGGACAATTGAGTCAAAAAGATGTTTTAAAAGCAGCTTTGAAGGTAAAAGGGAATACTTGGTGATTGCTAATTTCGAATCTAATTTTTTAAATTTCCTTTTTAATCAACAAAAACAGATCATTTTCTAACGCTAAATAGCCTTCGTCATACACATAAAAATAGGTATTTCCTGTTTTTGTTTGATAGATGGAAGTGAACAACTGAAAATCAAAACCTTTGTCATACAATTTGGCTCTAGAAGACTTCGTTTTCCCTGAAACATTTAATTCTGATAAAATTTTATAATTTCTTTTCAATCGATTATTGATGTTTCGAATTAAATTTTTGCTGTCTTTTGCAACGCTATTGTTGTAGGTGTTTCTACAATAATCAGAGCAGAATTTCTTGTCAATTCTACCTTTGATCGGTTCTTGACATTCTAAACACACTTTTTTTTCCATGCTTGAAAGATAGTGAAAAAATGTATTTGTAAACGACTACAAACGTTTACAACCGAAAGTAATTATTTTACAACCGAATGCAGCTTTTTTAGTGTCGCATTTTTGTAATGTCAAAACGAATTGACAAACACACATAATCATTTAAAACCTTATCTTATGAGTACGTTAAGAAACAAAGTACAGTTAATTGGAAACTTAGGAAGTAATCCAGAAATCATCACCTTAGATGGTGGTAAAAAAATAGCAAAATTTTCTATTGCAACCAACGAAAGTTATAAAAATGCACAAGGAGAAAAAGTGACAGACACACAATGGCACAACGTCGTTGCTTGGAACAAAACTGCGGATATCATTGAAAAATATTTAGAAAAAGGAAATGAGGTTGCGATAGAAGGTAAATTAACATCTCGTTCTTACGATACAAAAGAAGGAGAAAAAAGATACATTACTGAAATCGTGATTAACGAACTTTTGATGTTGGGAAAAAAATAGTGGGAATTTTGCTAATGAAAATAGAAAAGCGTCATTTTAAAATGATGCTTTTTTGTTTTTAAATTTTTTACTAAAAATCATAAACGTTTACAAGCAAACTGTCTTTGCCTTTTTTATTTTTTATAGTTAAATCATATCTAATAGTTATTTTAGTGCCGAAAGGAGCATAATAGTAGATAACCCAAACATTGCCCTCTTCAGTTCCTATACAACCATTAGAATAGGCTTTGCCTAATGTATTAGGATTGGTAGTTACATGAATTAATTGACCATTTCTTACCCCATTAATTTGAGTTTTAATAAAAGGTACTTGAGGTAATTTTGTAATTCGTTTATCATCTCTGTTTGTAACAAAATAGCGATGTGAATTTACGGGATTGTAATAATCTGGATAGCGATTGTAACCAATAATAGTTCCATTTCCTGAGATGGTTTTTAAATCTTGCACCCTGTCAGACATTTTTAAAAATCGTTTTGTATCCTTTCCAACTCTTACCAAAAAACTAAAAAGTTGAATAGAATCCTCATAAATACGTAACTTAAATTCAGGGATGTTTACATCGATTTTTGTTTTTTTAAAGGATGAAAGAATTTCATTTGCCTGCTCTAAATTTGGAATTATTAATTCAATTCCTTTGTTTAAAACAATCATCTTTTTTTGATTATAAATAAAAGAATCTCTTGCTTTTTGTATGTAATAATCTGTGTTTTTAAGGGTATCAATAATCCAAGGATTTGCCCTTACCAAAAGATGTTCTGTTAATTGATAGGGTGTTACAGAATCGTATTTTATCACTAAAGAATCTATGAAAGAAAAATAGTTTTCTATAGTAATGTCATTATATATTCTTATTTTTTTTGTTGATGGTTTTTCAACCATCAACATTATTGGTTCCTTTTTAAGTATTGGTTTGTGTATCAAAAAAATGCCAAACATTACTATAATGATGAGCAATACAATAAATGCAAAAAAAGATTTGATTAATTTCATCATTTTTGTGTTTTTAGAAATAGATTTTTAAAAGCTATTTTAACCTATACAATAAAAAATAGCAAGTTTAGGAAAGGCAAAAGGCATTTGTTAAGCCTTAAAAACATTCAAAAGCGAATTATATTTATTGAATGATTTTGTTAATTAGAGAGTAATTATAAATCTTACTCATTTAATTGTTTTCTTATTTTCCCTGTTATTTCATGAACAGTTATTTTAAAAACGATAGGTACGTTTTCATCATATAATTTGGTGGAAAACTCATTTATAAAATGAAGGTCTTTGTCTTCTTTTATCATCACAAGATTTTTAATTCCGTTTGCAAAATCATGTAACGATTTTTTAGCATCGCTTCCAGAAAGCGCTATAAATGTTCCTTGAACTAAAACAGATTGCCAAGTATTGATATTTTCTATTTCAGAAACTTCTAACGAAATATTATTGTTTTTACGCAAAGCCATTGTTTTGTGACCTTCTGTTGAATAACCAATAATGTCTTTATTAGCATCAAAAAAATAAGTAATTGGCACTATATAAGGTCTATCATTAAAAATATACGCTAAGTGCCCCACATAATTAGTTGCTAAAAGATGTGTGCATTCTTTTTTCCTTAATGACGTTATCATGACAATATTTTTAGAAGATTAGCTACTAATTTACCATAATTTAAATGAAAAAACGATGACAATTGTTAGTTTTAAATAGTTAATTTTAATGTATCTTTTAGGGTATTCTTGTTTTTAAAAAAACACATCAATCTTCATAAAATTGCAATCTGTTTTTAAGTAATATTATTTCATTTTGATGAGATTCTAGTTGCGACAATAAATTAGAAATTACATCTAAACCCTCTAAATTTATTTGAAGATCATAATGCAAACGCATCATTTTTTCAACCTTATGCAGTTGTTTTAATTGCAAGTATTGTTCGTTTTCAGTAACAATAACCTCAACAAGTTCATATTCTTGCAATTGATTTATAAACGTTTCAGAAACCTTATAATGAGTGCAAAATTGTTGAATAGAAATTAATTTTGATGTTTCCATGTTACCTTAATTTTGATAGTTCTTCAAAAAGTTCTTTTTCTTTTACGGATAAATTTTTTGGGATTTCTACATTAAAAGTAATGAACAAATCGCCAAATTGACCTTCTTTTTTATACACAGGAAATCCTTTGCCTTTTAACTTTATTTTGGTTCCGTTTTGAGTTTCAGGCTTGATACTTAGTTTTACTTTTCCATCAAATGTGTTTACCATAATTTCTCCTCCTAAAATGGCTTTGTATAAACCTACATCTACTGAAGTGTACAAATTATTGCCATCTCGTTTAAATTCGGAATTGTTTATAATTGAAAGCTGAATGAATAAATCGCCATTAGGGCCTCCATTTACTCCTTTACCTCCATGACCTTTTATTTTTATAATTTGTCCATTTTCAATTCCCTCAGGAATCGTAATTCTGATATTTTTATCATTAACAGTCAATGTTCTTTTTTGTGAAGTATACACATCACTAAGATTTAGTTGCAGCGCTGCATTAAAATCTTGACCTCTAAATTTTACCTCTCTTGCTTGATTTTTGTATGAACTGCCACCAAACATATTTTCGAAAAAGCTAGCATACGCTTCATCAGAATATTGTTGAGCATTTTCGCCGTTATTTGCATTTTGATTTTTGTGTTTGGCTTTTTCGTAGTCATCAGTATGTTGCCAATGTTCGCCATAATTGTCGTATTTTTTTCTGTTTTCAGGATTGCTCAACACTTCATTAGCCTGATTAATTTCTTTGAATTTAGCTTCTGCAACAACATCATTCGGATTTACATCTGGATGATATTTGCGCGCAAATCTTCTATACGCTTGCTTAATTTCTTTTTCAGTAGCGTTTTTCGTAAGGCCTAATATTTTATAATAATCTACAAATGCCATGATTATTTTTTATGAGTTTTTATATACTTTGAAAGTATCTGTTGTAAATCCTCTAAATATTCCTCCATGATTTTTTTATTCATATCAGGATGCACAATATTTGGAATAGTCATTGGATTTTCCTTCAATAACACATACAATTCAGGATACTCTTTTTGAATTTTCGAGGTAATTTCTGATATCTGATTTATCGTATTTTGAAGTGTTTTCATGATGACTGTTTTTAAATTTTAAAAGTTAAAATAACTCTTAAAGGTAGTTGTAAATGAGCTAATTAGTGCTAATGTTATCATAAACTTAAACTATAATTCTACCATCTTCCATTTGAATAATTCTATCCGTTTTATCCGCAAAATCTTGATCATGGGTAACAATCAGTAATGATAAACCCTGTTCATCACTCAATTGTTTAAAAATATTGAATACATTTTCAGCATTATGACTGTCTAAATTTCCTGTAGGTTCATCACCCATAATAATGGTAGGATTGTTAATAAGTGCTCTTGCAATGGCTACACGTTGTTTTTCACCGCCAGAAACTTGCGAAGCTTTCTTTTTCGCTAAGTGTTCAATGTTTAAAATTTTTAGTTTATTAATGGCATCATGCTCAATTTCTTGCAATGATTTTTCTGCTAATTTTTTTGCTGGAAGCATTACGTTTTCCAAAACTGTAAACTCAGCCAATAAATAATGAAACTGAAAAACAAATCCAATATGTTTATTTCTGATGTAAGAAAGCTGGTCTTTTTCTTGTCCAGAAATCAATTGATTATTTAAAATCAATTCGCCTTCATAATCGGTATCCATGGTAGATAAAATATACAAAAGGGTCGATTTTCCACAACCTGATTTTCCCATAATTGAAGCAAATTCACCTTTTTGGACCTGAAAATTAATGTCTTTTAAAACATGAAAATTCACAGGTTTTTTAAAGTATTTGTTGATGTTTTTTGCTTCTAAAACTGCGCTCATTTTATTGTCCTCTTATAATTTTTACTGGATCTATTTTTTTTGCTTTTAACGATGGAAAATAGCCTGCTAAAAACGTCGAAACCATGGCAAACAAAAATCCGATTCCAAAAAACGAAGGTTGTAAATTAATGGGATAGGTTTTTACAGTTGGTAAGGCTTCTGTCTGAAACGGAATTGTAGCAATAATACTCGTTAAAAGATACCCAATTAATAAGCCCAAAACACCGCCCACAAAACCAATAATTATAGCTTGACTCATAAAAATAAGCTGCACGTCTTTACCCGAAAATCCAGTTGCTTTTAAAATAGCAATGTCATTCATTTTTTCATAAATCAACATATTTAAAATATTGTAAATTCCAAATCCAGCTACAATTAACAATGTGATAGAAACAGCGTATGTAATTAAATTTCTGATGGTAGTTCCTGTATCAAACTGAGCATTGGCGGTTTTTATATCAATAGCCGTCAACTGAAACTGACGTTCAATTTTTTTTGATAAAGGAACTGCTTGATCAATATCAAACAACTTCACATTAATATCAGTGATGTAATTTTCTGCTTCGGCCAAGATTTTTTGAGCCGTTTTAAGATTTACAAAGCTTTTCACAGCGTCAATATCTGACACCCCACTTTGGTACAAACCCACAATTTTAAGTGGAAAAACATCCCCTTTTATGGTGCTAATTTGAATTCGTTCGCCCACTTTTAAAGACATTTTTTTGGCAATTCCAATTCCTAAAAGAATGCCATTTTCATTGCTTTTTAAATCCTGAGGAGAACCTTGTACCACATAATCGTTTAAATTAAAAAGTGAAGCTTCTTCTAAAGGATAAATTCCTGTGACAGTGCCACCCAATTCTATAGAACCAGCCATGTAAAAAACAGTTGCTTTTATTTGAGGAATTGCTCCTCGCACATTTTTATCTTTGTTTAAATAATGAATAATAGGCAGTGCGTTGTGTATTTTTTTCTGACTTAATTTTGGCTTTATTGAATGCACCATATTCAGTGAATTATCAAATTGTTGATACAAATCAATGGGTTGATTTTTAGAGGGTTCAATTTCGTTGTAAATATGAATATGTGGAGTTTGATTCAGAATTAAATCATCTAACATGGCATTTAAGCCCGTCATAAAACACACCAATGTAATGTATGCACCAATCCCAAAAGTTACGCCTAAAGCAGCAGTTGCTGTTTGCCGTATTTTGGTTAGCAAATGCGTTTTTGCAATGGTTAATATGATTTTCCACTGTATCATTGTTCTAGTTTGAAGAGGTAAGTGTCTTTAGTAATTCCTGATAAAATCTCAACAAATTCTAAGTTTTGTAACCCAATAGTAACTTGTACAAAACCATTTACTGTTTTTACTTTATGGTCATTGGTGATGTAGTTTTTAGGAATCGTCAATACATTTCCCTTTGTTGCAATGATGATATTTGCTTCACCTGAAAGACCTGGATACAATTTTTTGGGAGGAGAATCAAACGTAGCTTCTACTTTAAATGTCTGATTTCTTTCATCTTTTTTTGGATAAATTTTGGTTACTTTTCCCTTAAAAACTTGATCTTGATAGGCATCTAAATTGACGATTACTTGCTGTTGTACTGAAATTCGAATGATATCTACTTCATCCACCAAAAGCTCAATAATAAAATGAGTTTCACTGCCAACAAGTGCTAACGATTCTTGGTTGTTTACAATTTCTCCAGGTTCTTTTTTAAGTTCATAAACCTTACCGTTGATTTTACTTTTTATGGTAAAATCTTTGGTATTTATTAATGAGGTTTGATAATTATTGTTGGCTTGATGTAAAACTGTTTCTAACTCATTTTTAGTTTGATTGTACTTGTTTATTAAGAGTTTTAGGTTGTTTGCCGATAATTGAAATTTTAATTTTCTTGTATCGAATTCTACTTTTGAACCAATTTGCTGATTCCATAAGTTTTGTTGTCTTAAAAAATTCACAGAATCGTTTTTGTAAGTAAGTTTAACTGCAACAATCTCATCTCTGATACTTTTTAAAATAGTCGCATTTCCTTTGTAATTTTCTCTCGCAAACTCTAAAGCCAATTTGGCATTTTTAGTGTTGAGTTGAGGTGTATTGTTTATAATTTGAATAAGTGCTTGATTTTTTTTAACAATGTCTCCTTCTTCTATTAAATTTTGTTCTATAATTCCTGAAACGATTGAAAAAACCTGATACAAACTATCTGGCTGAATAATGACAGATGCATATACAGACTCTGTTAAACTTCTTTCTGTTGCAAGAATTTTACCTTCTTCTTTTAAACAAGAAAAAAAGAAAAGTGCGATAATAATAGCGTATAATGATTTCATCAGAATAATATAAAGTAACGTGCATTAAAAAACTGTAAGCGAAATAAGTATCCCAAAGAATATAGTCTATTTAATCTTTAAAAGAGTCTTTAAAAAATATTTCTTTTTTTTTAATAGAAAATATGTTAATCGTTAAAATTATCACTTTTTAAATGTGTATAAGATGATATCTATCATAACAACAACTATTAATAGTTTAATGTTTTTTCTGTTACTTTCAAAAACTGATATTTATCATTTTATTTATTTAGTAAGCATTGTAAATTAGCTGTGTAATAAAAAGTTATTTGAATTATAAAGTATGCCTTTATTATCTTAAGATAATAAAGGAGGTTTTGAAGAGATTTTATTGCTATTGTTTTCATTGCAATAGTTTTTTAAACTCTTCAGTAATGGGGAGCATACACTCCCCATTTTTTTATTAATCAAGCAAAACTTAAACGTAATTTTTAAATGCTAGGAATATGAAAATCAATATTCAATTCGTAAATATGCAGATAAGCGAGGCTATGCAAGCATATACAACAAAAAAAGTAGAAAAATTATCTGCAAAATATCCTGATATTATTCATGCAGATGTATTTTTAAAAACAGAAAATGATCCAAAAGGGACTGGTACTATTTGCGAAATAGAATTAAGTCTTTCAGGTCCTAGAATTTTTGCTTCGTCAAACGAAAAAAATTATGAACTTGCCATAAAAAATACCATCAGCGACCTTGAAAAGCAATTAAAAAAGAGAAAAGAAATTATAAAACCTTATTTATAAGTCAATTTTATTTAAACATTCATAGTAACAATAGAATCCGAAATTTTAGTAATTCGGATTTTTTTTATGATTCAAATGTAGTGCTTTAAGCAGGTATTTTTTTATCAGAAATCATTAAATAAAACACTTTTTATCGCTTACAGTTCAGTCATTTAACGCTGTTTTTTGTTAAATTCTACTTAAATAAATATCATTTTTTATTGAAGATACCAACAGCTAGTAATTTTTTGTAACTTGTATCGGTAAATTAAAACAACTTCTTATGCCGAACTATACCTTAAATATTAACGGACAAACACGCACTGTTACTGCTGATGCAGATACCCCTTTGCTTTGGATTTTAAGAGATGAACTCAATTTAGTAGGCACAAAATTTGGTTGTGGAATTGCACAATGTGGTGCTTGCACAGTTCATATTGATGGCTTTGCAACAAGAAGTTGTCAACTACAAGTTTCTATGCTTGATGATGTAAAAATTAACACAATAGAAGGCTTGTCAGAAGATGGAAACCACCCTGTTCAGGAAGCTTGGAAAGAAATTGATGTGCCACAATGTGGGTATTGTCAAGCAGGGCAAATTATGACTGCAGCTGCTTTTTTAGCAGAAAATAAAAATCCGACAGAAGAAGAAATTAGAGAAGCCATGCATGGCAATATTTGCAGATGTGCTTCTTATAACAGAATAGAAGAAGCTGTGAAAGTAGCCGCAGAAAAAATGTCTTAATCCACCAAAAAAAGAAACACATGGAATCTCAAACAAACATCGATTTTAGTAGAAGAAATTTCTTAAAAACTTCTCTTTTGGCAAGTGGAGGAATGCTTATAGGTTTTAATTTTATGGCAGCTTATAAGTCAAATGCAGCCATGCCATCAGCCATTGAAAATTTAAATTTCAATGATTTTAATGCTTATATCAAAATTTCTGATGAAGGTTTTATTACTATTTTTTCTCCAAATCCTGAAATCGGTCAAGGAGTAAAAACTTCTATGCCAATGATTATTGCGGAAGAATTGGATGTTGATTGGAATAAAGTAACCGTAGTTCAGGCTGGATTAAATACCAAAAATTTTAAGGGTCAAATTGCAGGAGGAAGTCAATCTATAAGAAGTAATTGGGATGTGTTGCGCCAAACTGGTGCAACAGCTAAGCAGATGTTAATCAATGCTGCAGCTCAAAAATGGACTGTGGATCCATCAACTTGTTCCGCTTCAAAAGGAATCATTTCTAATAGCAAAGGAGAAACGTTGGATTATGGAGATGTGGTAAAATTAGCAGCTACTCTGCCAATTCCTGAAAAAGTATTACTCAAAGAAATCAAAGATTTTCACATCATTGGAAAAGAAATTGTAAATGTTGATATCGATAAAATCATCACAGGAAAACCGCTTTTTGGATTGGATTTCAAAACGGAAGGAATGGTGTATGCGACTGTTGTGAGACCTCCAGCTTTTGGTCAAACGTTAGTTTCGTTTGATGTATCTGAAGCTAAATCAATTTCAGGCGTGCTAGATGTGTTTACAATTGGAGAAAAAGCAAGAAATTTTTTAAGCAAAGGCTATGTAAGTTGGACATCAATTTTAAGCGAAAGTGATAAAATTGTGGTAGTTGCCACATCTACTTGGGCAGCATTGAAAGCCAAAAAAACAATCAAAACAGTTTGGAAACAAGCTACTGAATTAGAAAGTTCAGCATTTCATGATAAAAAATTAATGGCGCTTTTAGAGGGAGATACACTCAAAGTAATTAGAGAAGATGGCAATATCAATGATTCCTTTAAACAAGCAGACACCATTATCGAAAGAACGTATCATTCTCCATTTTTGCCCCACAATTGCCTAGAACCTATGAATTTTTATGCAAACGTAACTGCATCAAAAATTGAATTAGTAGGTCCAACTCAAACTCCCGAAGAAGTTTCGAAAGCTGTTGCTGTTTTGTTAGATAGAAAAGTAGAAGAAATTACGGTTGAAATGACGAGAATGGGTGGAGGTTTTGGAAGAAGATTATATTCAGATTTTGCTTTAGAAGCAGCAGAAATAGCAGCTAAAATTCAAAAACCAGTAAAAATGGTTTCAGCAAGAGAAGATGATATGACTACTGGAGTGTATAAACCTTCTGTAAAATATCAAATAAAAGCAGCTATTAAAGATGGAAAAATTACAGGATATCACCTAAAAGAAGCTGCAATTAATGGAAATATGTATGGTTCTATAGCGCACTTTTTTCCTGCAGGATGTATACCAAATTATAAAGTAGCAGCTGCCACTTATAATAGTAATATAACCACTGGTGCTTGGAGAGCTCCTTACACCAATTTCTTGGCATTTGCAGAACAAAGTTTTTTTGATGAATTGGCTGCTGCAATCAATATTGATCCAATTCAATTGCGTTTGGATTTATTACAAAAGGTAAAAAATACCACTGATAAACGCATTCAATATTCTGGCGAACGAATGGAAAATGCCATTAAATTAGTCAGAGAAAAATCCAATTGGGGAAAAACTCCAAACGGAATTTATCAAGGTTTTGCGTCTTATTATAGCCATAATACACATGTGGCAGAAGTAGCAGATATCGAGTTAAAAGATGGTTTTCCTATCATTAAAAAAGTAACAGTTGCTGTGGATTGTGGCGTTGTTATAAACCTTTCAGGTGCTAAAAATCAAGTGGAAGGTGGAGTTATTGATGGAATTGGTCATGCTATGTTTGGTGATATGTCTTTTGAAAACGGAAGACCAACAGCCAAAAACTTTGATGTTTATAGATTGATTCGCATGCAAGAAACTCCGAAAGTCGAAGTACATTTCCTACAAAACGATTTGTCCCCAACAGGTTTAGGCGAGCCAGGTTTACCTCCTGCTGGTGGTGCAGTTGCCAACGCAATCAATGCTGCTTTGGGTAAAAGAGTGTATAGCCAACCTTTTGTGAAAGCGTTGAAAAAAAATACAGTTGTAGGGTAAATTGTAGCTAAAAATAAATCTCTTGCGCCAAACGAAATGTATTGGCATGTGCTTCAACAATTGTTTTAATATCTGGTGAATAACCACCACCCATGCTGCACATTATAGGAATTTTGTGATCAAAACAAGTTTGTATTACAAATCTATCACGTTCCTTGCAACCCCCAATGGTTAAGGAAAGTTTTCCTAATTTATCGGATTCAATGACATCAACTCCACACAAATAATAGATAAAATCAGGATTTTCTTGATAGATGAGTTTAGGCAATGTTTTTTTTAAAATTGTCAAATAGGTTTCATCATTTGTGCTGTTTTCTAGCGCAATATCCAAGTCACTTTTTTCTTTTTGAAACGGATAATTGCTTTTCCCGTGCATAGAAAATGTAAAAATAGTTTCATCATTTTGAAAGATTTCTGCAGTGCCATTTCCTTGATGTACATCCAAATCAACGATTAAAATTTTGGTTGCCAAATGATTGTTTTGCAAATATTTGGCCCCAATTGCTTGGTCATTGAGTAGGCAAAAAGCTTCCCCACGATTTGAAAATGCGTGATGTGTGCCACCTGCAATATTCATGGCAATTCCGTATTGTAAGGCAAATTCAGACGCTTTCATCGTGCCGTCAGCAATGATCATTTCACGTTCAATCAACGCATCTGAAAGAGGAAATCCTATTTTTCTGGCGGCCTTTTGAGAAAGTCTGAGATGCAACAAATCAAAGAAATAGTCTGGGTCGTGAACTGAAAAAAAGTGTTTGTTATTGGGGATTTGGGGCTCAAAAAAGTTGATTGGTTTGCAAGTACCTTCATACATTAATTGCTGTGGAAGTAAGTCATATTTTTCCATAGGAAAACGATGTCCTTCAGGCAAAGGATGTTTGTAAATAGGATGAAAAGCTATTTTTAGCATGAATAATTAGGCTTTCACAAATTCCCTTTCAATTTCTTCCAACGATTTTCCTTTGGTTTCTGGAACTATTTTTAGCATCACAAAAAACCCAATCAACGCGATAAATCCGAAGATAAAAAAGGTCAATGCATTCCCGAAATTGGACAATTCCCAAGGGAAAATTAATTGCACCAAAGAACTAATCAAAGAGTTGATAAATGCTATAATTCCAATGGCCAAACCACGATATTTTATGGGATAAATTTCCGACAATAGCACCCACATTACAGGGCCTAATGAAAAGGCAAAACAGGCTATAAATCCTAAAATTCCAACTAAAACTAAGGTTGCATTGATATTGGTAGCAGCTTCTAAAATAGCGCCATCATTTTTTTGATAAACACTTAATCCCAAAGCAGATTTTGCCGCATTTTTAAAATCCAAATCGTTGGTAAAAACAGTATTTGCTATGGGTAACAATTTGGATGAATTATCGAAAGTAAGATTATTTATTTTTTCAGTAGTGAGTTGATAGGTTGCTTTTTGAAAACCATAAGCACATAAAATCAAACTAAAAGCAATACCAAAAGTACCCACCAATAAAAGCGATCTTCTACCAGTTTTATCAATCAAATACATAGAAATAATCGTAAAAATGACGGAAACAGAACTCAATAAAATTCCGGATGAAAAGGAAGCATCTGTGCCAATTCCTGTTTGTTTGAAAATAGAAGTGGCATAAAAATAAACAGCATTAATGCCTGTGATTTGTTGCAAAATTCCAATGACCAAACCCACTAAAAACAAAAATTTCAATCCTGGTTTTAAGAGATCTTTGATGTTTATGGTTGATGTATTCGTTTTTTCTGTGACGTTTTTTTCGATGGCATCAATTTCTTCATTCGCAGTAATTTTTCCATGAATTTGAATAAGAACCAATTTTGCTTCTTCAGGTTTGTCTTTTAAAAACAACCATCTTGGACTTTTGGGGACGAAAAATAGAAATATAAAATACAACATCGCAGGAATCAATTCAACACCTAACATGTATCTCCAAACATTTTCATCAGTCAAAAAAAAACTTTCAGTAGTGTTGTATTTGTTGAAAAAGTAATTGCTTAAAAAAGCTGCAAAAAATCCCAAAACAATATTTAATTGCTGAATGGCTACTAATTTTCCTCGATTTTTTGAAGTAGAAATTTCGGCAATATACATGGGCGCTAACACCAAAGCTGCTCCAAAAGCCAAGCCACCTATCATTCTTGCGATGTATAAAACTTCGTAAGAGTTCGCAACTGCTGATAGTAAAGCCGACAAAGCATATAAAAATGCGACAATCAATAAGATTTTTTTTCTTCCAAAAAGATCACTCAATCTTCCTGAAAACAACATGGCAATCATGGCTGCAAATGAAGGTGAACTCACAACCCAACCTTCTTGTAGTTCTGTTAGCTGAAATTCAGGACTTGCATACGACATAACCCCAGAAATGATACCTGCATCAAAACCAAATAAAAATCCTCCAAGAGAGACCACAAATGCAATGAGTGTAAGTTTTTTTGACATAATTGTTAACTTATTTCTTTTCCGTTTGCAACTTTTTGAGAAGGTTCCACAAAAGCCAGTTTGCCATCAGGAGTATCTGTCATTAAAATCATTCCTTGACTTTCAATTCCTTTAATGTTTCTTGGTGCTAAATTTACCAAAACCGATACTTGTTGACCAATAATTTCTTCAGGTGAAAAACTCTCTGCAATTCCTGAAACAATGGTTCTTGTATCAATACCAACATCCACTTTTAGTTTCAATAATTTTTTGGTCTTTGCTACTTTTTCAGCTTCTAAAATAGTGCCAATTCTGATGTCTAATTTTGTAAAATCATCAAATTCGATGGTTGGCTTTTGGGGAGAAGTTTGTTTGTTTTCTTGGTCGTTTGCTTTTTTGGTAGCAATTAATTTTTCTAATTGTGCCTCAATTTCGCTGTCTTCAATTTTTGAAAACAACAATTCAGTTTGCCCAATTTGATGATTAGGTTGCAATAAAATATTTTTTTCAGCAACATCAGACCAACTAATTCCTTTGTCTTTTTCACAGAAAACAATGTTTAATGAATTTTTTAATTTTGATGATGTAAAAGGTAAAAATGGTTCAGAAACAACAGTCAATCCTGCCACAATTTGCAAAGCAACATACATAATTGTTTTTACACGTTCTTCATCAACTTTAATCACTTTCCAGGGTTCTTCATCAGCCAAATACTTGTTTCCCAATCTAGCCAAATTCATCATTTCTTGTGATGCTTCTCTAAATCTGTAACGTTCAATAGATTTACTAATCGTATTTGGAAACTCTTTTAAAGCCGCTAAAACATCTTCATCAATGGCTGTAAATTCTCTCGGAGTTGGTACAAATCCGTCATAATATTTATGCGTTAAAACAACCACTCTGTTGACGAAATTTCCAAAAATGGCCACCAATTCGTTGTTGTTTTTTGCCTGAAAATCTTTCCAAGTAAAATCGTTGTCTTTGTTTTCAGGAGCATTTGCAGTTAAGGTATAACGTAACACATCTTGCTGATTTTGGAAATCAATCAAATATTCGTGCAACCAAACTGCCCAATTTTTTGAAGTGGATAATTTATTGCCTTCTAAATTCAAGAATTCATTTGCTGGAACATTGTCTGGCAAAATAAAATCGCCATGTGCTTTTAACATGCTTGGAAAAACAATACAGTGAAAAACAATGTTGTCTTTTCCAATAAAATGTACCAATTTGGTATCGTCATTTTTCCAGTAATCTTCCCAATTTTTACCCTCTCTTTCAGCCCATTCTTTGGTTGATGAAATGTATCCAATTGGCGCATCAAACCAAACATAGAGTACTTTTCCTTCAGCATCTTTTAGCGGTACAGGAATTCCCCAATCCAAATCACGAGTTACAGCTCTTGGGCGTAAACCATCATCAATCCAACTTTTTACTTGTCCGTAAACATTTGGTTTCCAGTCATTTTTGTGTCCTTCTAAAATCCATTCACGTAAAAATCCTTCATATCTATCCAAAGGTAAAAACCAATGTTTTGTAGCTTTTACAGTAGGAATATTTCCTGTTATTGCTGATTTTGGATTGATTAAATCAGTCGCGTTGTGGCTCGTTCCACAACTTTCACATTGATCACCATAACTGCCATCAAACCCACATTTTGGGCAAGTTCCCACTACAAAACGGTCTGCCAAAAACTGATTGGCTTGTTCGTCAAATAATTGTTCCGTAGTTTCTTCAATAAAATCCCCATTTTCATACAATTTTGTAAAAAAGGCTGAGGCTGTTTTGTGATGAATTTCAGCTGAAGTTCTCGAATAATTATCAAACGAAATTCCAAAATCTTGGAACGATTTTTTGATAATTGCATGGTATTTATCAATAATTTCTTTGGGAGAAATGCCTTCTTTTTTCGCTTTCATTGGAATCGCAACGCCATGTTCATCAGAACCACAGATGTATGCAACATCTTCACCTTTCAATCTTAAATAACGAGCATAAATATCTGCAGGCACATAAACACCAGCCAAATGTCCAATGTGAATAGGACCATTTGTGTAAGGTAATGCTGCTGTAATTGTATATCTTTTTGGTTGATTCATTAAAATTTGGCTTGATTTATGACTAAAATTCTTTTTTTGACTCACAAAAGTACAAAAAACAGGGTTTTAAATTCGATTGAAATTGATACATTTACGATTGAAGTTGTTTATTGATTCTTATATTTAAAAACCTATTTAAAATCTTATGTTTTGAGAGCTAATTTTCCCTTTATTTTCTTTTTCTTTTTTATTTCTAATTTTTTTTCTCAAAAAAAATTTATAGAGCCACCCTATTTAAAAACGGGTGATACTGTAGCAATTGTTGCTCCAGCAGGAATCCTCAAAAACAGAGAAGAAACCATAGAAAAAGCAAAAAATTTGTTGATTTCTTGGGGATTAAATGTTGTTTTGGGCGAAAATGTTTTCAATCAAAATAATCATTTTGCAGGAACTGATGAAGAACGTTTACAAGATTTTCAAAAGGCGTTAGACAACCCAAATATCAAAGCTATTTGGGCTGCAAGAGGAGGTTATGGTTCTGTTCGAATTTTAGATAAATTGGATGTAAAAAAATTCAAGCAAAAACCAAAATGGATTATAGGATATTCTGATATTACAGCTTTTCACAATCATCTAAATTCTCTGGGTTTTGAAACTTTGCATGCGATGATGCCTACAAGTTTAGAAGAAAAACCAGAAGAAATTATTGAAACCATTGCAAGTTTTAAAAATGCACTTTTTGGCGAAGAATTGCGTTATGAAATTCCGTCTTCACCATACAACAGAAATGGAAAAATTTCAGGAGAAATTATAGGAGGAAATTTATCAATTTTAATGTCAATGTTGGGCTCTAAAACTCAGTTGAAAACAGATGAGAAAATACTTTTTATCGAAGAAATTGGAGAGTATGAATATGCGATTGATAGAATGTTGCAAAGTTTAAAACGAGCAGGATATTTTAAAAACGTAAAAGGAGTTGTTTTAGGAAATTTTTCTAAAATTAGAAAAAATTCAACTTCTTGGGGAGGCACTATTGAAGAGCTAATTTTAGCTGTTTTGCCAAAAAAAATTCCAGTTTTGTTTAATTTTCCTGCGGGTCATGAAGCGGATAATAGAGCACTCTTTTTTGGGAGAAAAGTAGATTTGACTATTCAAAAAGATACTTCAACAGTAGTTTTTCATCAGAAATAAAATAAAAATAATTGGCTGAACACAACGAATTAGGAAAAATTGGAGAGCAGTTAGCGATTGATTATTTATTGAAAAATGGCTATAAAATACGTGAGCGAAATTATCGATATTTAAAAGCAGAAGTTGATATTATTGCTTTGAAAGAAAATACATTGGTTGCTGTAGAAGTAAAAACTAGAACGTCTAATTATTTCGGAAATCCAGAAGATTTTGTAACCAAAAAAAAGATAAAGCTATTGGTTTCAGCAATTGATTTTTATGTAACTAAAAAAAAATTAGATGTCAATGTTCGGTTTGATATTATCGCTATTACCTTAGAAAAAAGCACTCATAAATTAGAACACTTAGAGGATGCTTTTTTGTATTTTTAAAATAAAATTGTATTATTTTTTTCTAAAAAACTCCTTTACATCTTCAATTTCGTCAGGTTTTGCGATGATTTTTTTGTTTTTATCAAGAATAAAATAAGTTGGAGTTGCTACAATTTGATAGATTCTGGCAACTTCGTTTTCCCACTTTTTTAAACCCAACACATTATGAAATCCAAAAAGATTAGTTTTTGAAAAACTTTCCCAAACAGAGGCCTCTTTTTCAAGCGCAAAAGCGATGACTTTTATGTTTTTTTTATCTTTCAAAAAGGTGTGTAATTGCGGAATTTCTCGCAAACAGTGTGAACAACTTGTACTCCAAAAAACCAACACATAATGGGATGCATCATTTAAGGTAGCTAATTGCATCTTTTTCCCTTTTTCCGTCCAAGAAAAATCAGGGGCAATTCTGCCAATTTCAGTTGTGAATAAAGCTAATTTTTCTTTTTTAAATGTACCGTCTTGTAATTTTTCTGGCAATTTATTATATTGATATTCAAAAAGATAATCGATAATTTCAAGGTTTTTTGTTGCCTCGAATTGTGTAATTAAAAACTCAATAATTTCCTTTTGATAGTTTTGACTTTTAATTTTTTCGAGTACTTTTTTGATGCCTTCTTTGTACAAGTTTTGTTGTGTTTTTTCATCATCAGAAAAATTCAAATAAAACACAAAATCAGCTACTCGGTCTGTTATAAATGAAGTGTTTTTAAGTGTCTCATTAGAAAAATTAATTTTATCAAAATACGTAGCTTTTATTGCTTCCATATAGGCATCAGGCGAAGTTTCAATTTCAGGAATATTGGTTCTTAAAGTTGCTTTTACCAATGGAAAAATATACTTATTTTTGGCAAGCTCTTCATATTTTTGCTGAGTTTTCAGCACTTTTTCGAGAGCTTTTTTATACACTTCTTTATTATTTTTTGCTTGATTTTGAAATGCTGAAATCTGAATAGAATCAAGTTTTTCTTGAGCTGCACTAATTTTTGTAAGATATTCTTTGTATAACTTATTTTCTTCGGATTTTAAGAACGTAATCGTTTCATCAGGATATTGAGGATTCAATCGAAAAGTAACATCTTCTTTATGGAAGAAAAAATCAACAGAGCCTGTACCTTCTAAACCGTATGTTGCTCTATAAGCACCTGATTTTGCAATGGAAGGAAGCGTAATTTCAAATATACTTGCTGCTTCTTTTTTATTTCCAATTTTTAGAGAGTCGGTTTTTAAAATGGTATTGCTTACAAAAACTTGTTTAGTGCCTTCAATTTTATATAAAATTACCCAATCTGTTTTCACTTTTGGGACCAAAATTCCTTTAATTTTATATTGTGAAAAACCTATTGATGTGAAAAAAATAAGAAATACAAGAATTGTTTTTGTCATTTTTTATGTCAATTTTTCTTTTTTGATTTAATTTTCAAATTCATATCAAAAGTACTATTTCTAGGTGATAATTGGTATCTTGTAACGTTAAAATTATGCCCATGGATTTTTCAAATAAAACGGTTTGGATTACAGGAGCTTCCTCAGGAATTGGAAGAGCACTTTCTATTGAATTGAGTCGACAAAATGCGAAATTGATTCTTTCTTCAAGAGATGTCAATAGCTTGGAATTGGTAAAAAAAGAATGTAAAAACCCCCAAAATGTTACTGTCATACCTTTAGATTTAGAAGATTATACTCAGTTTTCTAAAAAAGTTACAGAAGCAATTGCTGCTTTTGGAACAATTGATATTTTGGTGAACAATGGTGGAATTAGTCAGCGTTCTCTAATAAAAGATACTGATATTTTGGTTGACAAAAGAATTATGGAGGTAAATTATTTAGGAACTGTTGCTTTAACAAAAGCGATTCTACCTCATTTTATTCAGAATAAAAGAGGTCATTTTGTGGTAACAACCAGTATTGTTGGCAAAATTGGAACGCCTTTGCGTTCTAGTTATGCAGCAAGCAAACATGCTTTACACGGTTTTTTTGATAGTTTGCGTGCGGAACATTTTCACGACAACATCTCTGTAACGTTGATTTGTCCTGGTTTTGTGAATACCAATGTTTCTATCAATGCTTTGACGGGTAATGGAACTCCTCAGCAAAAAATGGACATTGCTACTCATAATGGAATCCAGCCTGAACGTTTTGCAAAATTAATGGCAAAATCAATTATAGACAAAAAAGAAGAGGTGTATATTGGCGGATTTAAAGAAAAGTTGGGTGTATATGTAAAACGATTTTTCCCAAAAATATTGTCACTAATGATTCGAAAATTGAGTGTTACTTAACCTTCAAAAAAACCCAAACTTTCAAAATAAGTAAGAATGGCTTCTTTCATTAAAATGGTTTGTTCACCTGGTTTTAAGTTGGGTAATTCTGTTACAATTTTATAATGAGGCCAACTTTCTTCATCAAAAAAGTCAAATTCATAGTAGCCATAAGGTTCTAATAATTTGCAAATAGCAATGTGCATTAAATTGAGTTTTTCATCTTTTTTAAAAGTACGATAACCTTGCCCAAGTTCTTGAACACCAATTAAATAAATAACTCCATCAACATTTAGTTCCTCTCCTTCAGAAAATTTTTCTGTTAACTTTTCTGTCAAAAAATCCCACTTTTCTTTTAAGGTCACTACTTTTGTCATTACTTCCTTTTTTTAAAAAGGTAAAGATACAATCCACATTTTTAAATTGTAAAAAAAAGGTGTAGGTTTGGATAAAATATTTTAAACAATATGTGTCTTTATAAACGTTTTAAATAATTTTCATCAATCAATGATAAACTTTGATATATATTTACTTAAAAATTTACATTTTTCTTGCGTAAATCGTTTTTTTTTTTTTTTTAGGTTTGTAAAGCTGCTATGAAACCTAGCTAATTTCCCTGCAACAATTTCGCGAAATCCTCCTAAAAAGATTGCTATATAATAATCGCGCACTTTCTTTTTAGTTTTTTGATGGTTAACAAATGTTTTAAATTAACATTAAGGTAGAGAATATTAATTACAGATAATTTTTGTCTATTTAGATTTGGTTTTTTGTATGTACAAAAGTTATAATATTAATTTAGAAAAATCTGAAAATAAAATTTGAGCAATAATGATTTTTCAAAAAAATTTTAAAATGAAAAAAATAAATTTACACTAAAAATTATAATGTTTTCTTTTACAGCATTATTTACTTTACTATCCTGTAATAAATCAAGTGATTTTGATTCAAATTTAAAAGAAATTTTATTAAGAAAAGAACTTACAAATTTTGATTTTAAAAAAATAGGAAGTATGCATAATGATGGACTAAATTTTGTTTTAAAAGACTTAAGAACTAAAAAGAACAAAAAAAGTCTATCAAAAGGAGATATAGATTATGTAGAATTAATCTTTGATGATACAGAAAATTATTTAAGATCTAATACAGACTTTACTTATATTAGTGAAAATATTTACACTGAACTTTCTGATAGTAAGTATCTACTTCTACAAAATCAAGAAAATGTCGATTATCAAATAATAAATAATTTAAAAAATGAAATTTCAGTATTATTAATTTCTTCATTTGGGCATGAAAATTTTATTAATATAAATAATTTATTAGAACGTTTTGAAACGGAAGAAGCTTATACTTTAAGCGATTTACAAATAGATTTAAATCAAATTGATTATAACATAATGAATCAATTAACAATTCCATTGGAAGATTTAGTTCTATTACGTTCTTTAATTGCAACATTGAATGCGTCACTTTCATATTGGAGTCAAAATTTATATGAATGGCAGGATCTAAATAATAATAATAATTTTAAACAAAAATCAAGAGATTGGGGTTGGTTTAGAGCAACAATTAAAAAAATGGGTGTTGCAGATGCTTATGGAGCAGGTGTTGGAGCAGTTGTTGGATTCGTTTCTTCTTTGGCGTCTGGTCCAGGTGTTGTTATAGGTACACTTGCAGGTGCAGTTGGATATGGTATGAATGCCTCAGCGTTGCAAGGAGTAAGAGAACTTTTACAATAGTTATTACATGAATTCGAACTTAAAAAAAATCATATTAATCTACTTTTTTTCTGCAATTTTAATGTTTTGTTGCTTGTTTTTTCTGGCAAAACAGGATTATAAAATAGCTATTTTAATTTCCATTGGTGCAAGTTTTTTAACTTATGTTCTACCACAAATAAGGAGAAAAAAATAAAAACTTTTATAAAGTTTTGATATTACAAGAAGCCATTATTTTCAAAATAGTTAATGATGGCTTCTTTCATTAAAATGGTTTGTTCACCTGGTTTTAAGTTGGGTAATTCTGTTACAATTTTATAGTGAGGCCAACCATCTTCATCAAAAAAATCGAATTCATAATAACCATAAGGTTCCAATAATTTGCAAATAGCAATGTGCATTAAATTGAGTTTTTCATCTTTTTTAAAAGTACGATAACCTTGCCCAAGTTCTTGAACACCAATTAAATAAATAATTCCATCCAAATTTAATTCTTCTCCATCAGAAAATTTTTCGGTCAATTTTTCTACCAAAAAATCCCATTTTTCTTTGAGACTCCATTCTTTTGTCATTGCTCATTGATTTAAAAATGTAAAGATACAATCCACATTTTTAAATTGTAAAAAAAAGGTGTAGGTTTGATTAAATTTTCTTTTTCATGACTGTTTTTGATATTGTAATCGCATCCTTTTTGGTTTTAGGCTTTATAAGTGGTTTTATCAAAGGACTTTTTTCTGAAATAGCTTCGTTAGTAGCTGTAATGTCAGGAATTTATATTGCGATTCATTTTTCGTATTATACAGAAGATTTTTTGAGAGAAAGTATTTTAGGTTGGAATAGCAGAACCAATAAAATTGTAGGGTATATTATTACCTTTTTAGGAGTAGTTTTATTGGTCATTTTTACAGGAAAAGTTCTTACAAAAGTGGCAGATATCACAGCTTTAGGATTGGTAAATAAACTTTTAGGTGGTCTTTTTGGAGTTTTAAAAACGGCACTTATTTTTAGTTTTATTTTTGTTTTTATGGATAAGATAGAAACGAAAATTCCTTTTTTAACGGAAAAAGTTAAAGAAGAATCTGTTTTATATGCACCTATAAAAATAATATCTCCTTCACTTTTTCCATCAATTATTGAACAGCCTGAAGGCTGGAAAAGAGTGTTTGACTATAAAAAAGCGGTATTATAAAATAGCATCCAACCATGTAAAATACTGTTTGTAAACACTTTCTTTTTCCGAGGCAACATACTTTAAAAATGCCGTTGCAACCGGCGATAATTCTTTCTTTTTTAAATAAATAAGTTTCCAGGTTGATTGTAAAGGCAACCCTTTTGTTGGAATTATTTTGATTTCATTTTGTAACAATTCATTTTTAATGCTCAATAATGACACAATTGAAACGCCGATATCAGCCACAACAGCTTGTTTAATAGCTTCATTGGATGTCAATACCAATTGAGTTTTGGGAGCAATTTTTTCTTGTTTAAAAAACTCCATCATGGTGTGTCTTGTGCCAGAACCTTCTTCTCTAAAAATTAATGGAATTGTTTTAAAAATGGATTTTTCATTGTTATCATTATTCAACAACGTATTGTTTTTTGAGGCAACCAATACCAAATTATTCTCCATAATTGGTAACTGATTCAATTCTAGATGAGTTGGACTGACAGTAACTAAGGAAAAATCAACCAAATTTTGTTCTAAATCTTTGATAACATTGGTTTTATTGGATACATCCAAAACCAACTCTACATTTGGATGGTTTTTTAAAAATCCATTCAAAAAATAGGGCATCACGTAATTACCTGTAGACACTACAGATATTTTTAATTTTCCAGAAAGCAAGCCTTTAAAAGCCTCCGTTTTATATTGAATAGTTTCTGTTTTATTAAGGATTTCTTTCGCTATTTCATATATTTCTATGCCAAAATCAGTAACATAAAATTGTCTGCCAATAACTTCTGATAACGGAATTTCGAATTGATCTTGAAAATTTTTCAATTGAATGGATGCAGCAGGTTGTGTCATATTTAATTCATTTGCTGCTTTTGTAATGCTTTTATTTTCAACAATTGTTATAAATACTTTGAGTTGATGTAAGGTAAAATTCATAAATAATATTAATGCTTAACATAACAAATTTAAATAAAAATATATGATTGATTGCATTTAGATTTGCACGAGTTTTAAAATATATTTATGAATATTGACATTTTAATCAGTAATTTAACAAATCCGGTGTTGTTGTTTTTTGTTTTGGGAATAATTGCTTCGTTAGTAAAAAGTGATTTAAAAATTCCGGATTCTTCATCAAAGTTTATTTCACTGTATTTATTATTTGCCATCGGATTTAAAGGTGGTCAAGAATTGTCTCACAGTGAATTTAATTCAGAAATTTTATATTCAATTTTATTTGCCATTGCACTTTCGGTAATTGTGCCTGTATATACTTTTTATATTTTAAAATCCAAGGTTGGAACTCCAAATGCAGGAGTAATTGCTGCTGCTTATGGTTCAGTAAGTGCTGTAACTTTTGTAACAGCAGTTTCCTTTTTAGAAAATCAAGGTATCACTTTTGGCGGACATATGGTGGCAATTATGGCAATTATGGAATCTCCAGCAATAATTGTTGGGGTTATTTTAATTATGTTAAATGACAATACAAAAACAGATAAAAAATCTGTCTCAGCTGTTTTAAAACACTCTTTTACAAGCGGGAGTGTATTAATGTTAGTAGGAAGTTTAGTGATTGGTTTGGTGTCGGACGCTACTCAAGCAAGAGGAATTGAGCCTTTTACAACCGATATTTTTAAAGGATTTTTATCCCTTTTCTTGCTAGAAATGGGAATGGTTACTGCCAATAGAATTAGAGGGTTTCAGCAATATGGTTTTTTCTTATTTGTTTTTGGAATTATAGTACCCCTTTTTAATGGAATGTTGATAGCGTATTTGAGTAGTTTTATCACAGAAAGTGATGGAAACAGGTTATTATTTGCCATTTTAGCTGCAGGAGCTTCATATATTGCTGTGCCCGCAACCATGAAATTGGCAGAGCCAAGAGCAGATGCAGGTATTTATATTCCTATGGCATTAGCAATTACATTTCCTTTTAATATTACTATAGGAATGCCCATTTATTATGCGGTTGTTCAGTTATTTTAGAGTGATGTTTTATGAGTAGTCTTATAAAACTTAAAAACCATCAAAAAATATTTTTGATGGTTTTGCTTTTTTTAAATGAATGATTATTTAAACATCTAATTTAAAAACATCGTCTAAATGTTCATCACTATTCATGGTTACTTTTAAGTCTTTTATGAGCCCATTTTCTAGTCCATACACCCAACCATGAAGCTCTAAACCAGACTCATTTTTCCAAGATTGTTGTACGATTGATGTTTTTGCCAAATCATATACTTGCGCAATAACATTAAGCTCAACCAATCTATCAAATCGTTTTTTATCATCTTTGATTTTGTTCAATTCGGTATAGTTTTCACGATAAACTTCTTTGATATTTCGAATCCATTTATTGATCAATCCTAAAGATTTATTCGACATTGCAGCTTCAACGCCACCACATCCGTAATGTCCACAAACAACAACATGTTTTACTTTTAAGTGATTTACGGCATAATCCAATACGCTTAGCATATTCATATCTGTGTGTACAACCATATTTGCAATATTTCTATGTACAAATATTTCACCAGAAAGTGTTCCTGTGATTACGTTCGCAGGAACTCGACTGTCAGAACAACCAATCCACAATAAAGGTGGAGTTTGAGCTTTGGAGAGTTTTATAAAATAATCTTTGTCATTTGCGATCATTTCCTCTGCCCAAGCTTTGTTGTTTATTAGTAGATTTTCGTAATAGTTATCTTTCATTTTTTTTAATTCGAGTCTTTTAAATTTTCTTTTATCCATGAAATACAATCCGTAAACGACTTAAAAATTCGTTCTTCAGGAATAAAATCAGGAATAATTTTAATTCGTTCCATCATGTATTTTGGTTGTTTTAGCAAGTTTACAAATAAAACTTCTATGTTTTTACTTTTTAAATCTTGGAGCATATCTTCCATAGCATACAAACCAGATTGATCCATATATTGCATTCTTCCCAAACGCATAATCACTATTTTTGCTGTACTAGGAATTTGTTGAGATAATGATTTAAAATCGCTTGTAGAACCAAAAAATAAAGGGCCTTTTATATGTTTGATATATACATTTTCTGAAAGATTTTTTGGGAATATTTTTTCATCAGCCCAAGCTTCTTCTTTTAAAGATTTTACATCAGATCTTTCTGCAGTTAAATCTCCAATTTTTTTCATAAATAGCAATGAGGCAATGATCAACCCAATACCAACCGCATAAATTAAATTCCAGAAAGTAGAAAGTAGTAAAACAATCAACATAATTAACACCTCTGAACTAATTTTTAAAGGTCCTAATTTGATATCTTTAGGTAAATAAGGAATGGCTTTTAAGCCTTTATAATCCATTACTCCTATACCAACAGTTACTAAAATTCCGGCTAAAACTGCAGCAGGTATTTTAGAGGCAATAGGTCCAAAACCTAGCATTATAATTAGTAAAATTAAACCAGCAATCATTCCTGAAAGTTTTGTTTTTCCTCCTGCATTAATGTTTACCACGGTTCTTATAGTTGCTCCAGCGCCTGGAATGCCTCCAAAAACTGCTGCAATACTATTTCCAATTCCTTGTCCTATTAATTCTTGATTAGGATTGTGCTGAGTTTTGGTCATGTTGTCAGCAACTATACTAGTTAAAAGCGAATCAATTGCCCCTAAAAGTGCCAATGTTAATGCTGTAAAGAGAAAAGGACTTATTTTGGTTATGGAAAACTCAGAAAAGATTTCCCAATTTATTTGCGGAATACCAGCAGGTATTTCTTGAATAGTTCTGTAATTAAAATCAAAACCAACTGCAATTCCAGACACAACTATTAATGCAATAAGTGTACTTGGAATTTTGGTTGTTATCCGTTTAAACGCATAAATAATAAAAATGGTTCCTAAAGCTAGTAAAAGCTCAAGCCACTCAATGTTTTGTAGTGCTCTTGGAAATGCTTTAATAGCTCCTAAAGCACCAGAAGTTTCTGCTGCTGCCAATGTTTGAGCTTCTTTTAAAATATCATCAGGCGTTATTTTATTTCCTCTCTGTATTGTTTCTTTAAAATTTTCTAACACCAAAATACCCTCTCCAGTCTCTTCTTTCAGCATATTTCTTAAAATAATTTCTTTGGCTTTGGGTGTAAATTTTGATACAAATTCAATGTCATCTTTTGGATAATAACCAACAGATGGTAAAATTTGAGTTAAAATTATGATTAAGCCAATGGCAGTCATAAAACCTGAAACCACAGGATAAGGAATATAACGTATATATTTTCCTATACCCAACAACCCTAATCCAATTTGAAAAAATCCTGCTAATAAAAAAACACTTAAAATCGCTGGCAAAGCTTTAGATACATCACCCTCATTAGCAGCTACAATTCCTGCAATAATAATCATGCTTACAGCAGTCATAGGAGCAGTTGGACCTGAAATTTGTGTGTTTGTGCCTCCAAAAAGAGCTGCAAAAAAACTAATAAAAATCGCGCCATATAACCCAGCAGTAGGTCCTAAACCAGATGAAACACCAAAAGCTAAGGCAAGAGGCAAAGCGACAATGCCAGCAGTAATACCACCAAAGGCATCACCCTTAACATTGGTAAATAAGTTTTTCATGAAGTATTTTTACTAAAATTGGTATTGATTGATACGTCTAAAGGTAGATAAATGATTTGAAAAAAAAAAGAATGCTTGCTAAATTTAGCAAGCATTCTTTTTTTTTATGGAATCTAATTTTTAAAAAGATATGATTTGTGCAATAAATATTTTTAAATTTCTTTTATTTCTTTTGCAATAATCCAACCTTGCTTTCCATCTGCTAATTTTATTTTTTTCCAGTTATCAAGTGCGTCTAAAACAATCACTTTTGTTCCTTCGTGTAAAATAAACACTTCTTCAGAGTTGAAAGTGGGAGCGTTTTTTACTGTAGATGTCTCAGCGAAAACAATGGCTTCTTTGTTGTTTTTAAAGAATAAAAACTGATTGTAAGTGATTGAAAAAGAAATAATTAATAACAAAAAACTAGTAATACTTGAACCAAAATAAACTCTCTTAATTGTGGGAGAATTTGCAAAATAAAATAGTAAAAATAAAATACACGCTAAAAATGAAAAAACTACCGAAACTATCGCCCATTGATTGTAAGAAAGCTGCTGTAAATAGTTTGCATTGATCTTTTGAAAAATATTTTTCGGAATTTCTTGAATGTTGTCCAATGCCAATCGCTTTGCAAAAATCAAATTATTTTGAGCATCTTCGTATGTTGGGTCTAATTTTAACGCTTTTTCAAAATAATATATTGCAGGACCAACTTTATTGATTTTATAATAGGAGTTTCCTAAATTGTAATACAATTCAACCGAAATCGTTCCTTTTGACTCAATTTGATGATACAATTCAATGGCTTTGTCAAATTTTTCGTTTTTATAAAAATCATTTGCCGAATAAAAATCATCGTCAATACTCTGAGCTAATAAAGTGTTTGCAACCAGTAGCAATAAAAAAATGATGTTTTTCATAATTATAATTGTTTGTCTAATTGAACGATTACTTCTTTTGCTTTTTCGAATTCTTTAGTCATTTCAGTATTCGTAACTGGTGTGTATCGTGCAAAGTCTGAGGCTTGCAACACCGCAATAAATTTAGTTATTGTTTCCGAGTCAACTTTCTTTTCCTCTAAGATTTGAGTGATTTTCTCCTTACTAATATCAGCAGTTTCTATGTTTAATTTTGCTTTTAAGTAATTGTGTAAAGCACGTTCTAAAGCTTCATAAAATGCCTCTTTTTTACCCAATTGTTTTTGTGCTTCTGACAAGAATTTTCGAGCTAATTTTTCTGCTTTGCGCAGACGAATTCCAACCAAATCACTATTTCGTGCTTCATTTCTTTTTCCAATAAAAATGCCTGCTGGAATCGCAATAAATGGCACTAATAATAACAGATAAAACAAGGTAGAATTGTAAAAATCTTCCGTCTTTTTTAGTTGAAAAATCGTTCTTGTTTGAATGTATCTAAAATTGTTGCCTAGCGAAACCACATTTTGTTTTTCAATACCATTTTGTGATGATTCATTCTTTGGCGATACCAACTCTTTTCCTTCCAAAACATCCACATACATATCATCTGTTGTGATGGTTTTATAGGCACCTTCTTTTGGATTAAAATACGTAAATGAAACTTTCGGAATTTTATATTTTCCTTTAAATTGAGGAACAATCGTATAAGAATCCGATACCGAACCACTGATTCCATCAGTATTTATACGAACACTTTCTTTTCTTTCTGGTTGATATTTTTCCAATTCAGCAGGAGTTTCTACTGTGGGTAGTTCAAATAATTTTAAGTTTCCTTTTCCAAATACATCAATTTTTATTTGTGATGACTCGTTGGCTTTCAACACCTCTTTGCTCAAAGTTACATTAAAGCTAAAATCACCAACGGCACCATTAAAATTCTCAGGTTTTCCATTTAAAGGCAATTCTTTTGGTTTGATTATTTTCTTTGATGAAGCAAATTCCTTTCTTATATTTTTAGTAATTACATTTCCAAAAAAATCAGCTCTTCCTGTTGGAACTCCAATCACAATATCCATTTTCATTGGGTCAATGGTTAAATTTCCTGTTTTTGTAGGAACTAGCAATGCCTTTTGCAATACAATATACCTGTAATTTTGTCCATTGTATTTTCCCGTTTTTACGGGATATCCATCAATTTGAATTTCTTGATTCCAAAAACCATTATATTGTGGGGCTTCTGTTACAGAAGTATCATAAACACTTACATTTTCGCTCACATACAAACGATATTCTACATAAATTCCTTCTCCCACATAAGGATTTGTCTTGGAAACTTCCGCTACCAAATGAATATTTTGATTGGCAATATATTCTGGGTCATTGGGGTTTTCAGGAATGTCAATTGGGTCTGTTACGATTACTTTTAAATACTTTGAGCTAATGGTTGAACCATTGATTTCAATAGATGCTGGTTCAATAACGAGTTCGCCTTTTCTTATTGGCTTTAAAATATAGGTGTATGATTGTGAGAACGTTACTTTTCCGTTAATCCAAGACTGACTCACAGATTGACTTGGCCCAGCAATAACCTTAAATTCCTTGAATTTTGGTGGTTTAAAATTATCTCCACCTTGTTTATTGATCGAAAATTCGATGCGTAAACGCTCATTTAAACCCAACGAGTTTTTACTTATTGAAACACTCAATTCTGCTTGTTGTGCAAAAATCGAATATGATAATATGCTTATTATAAATGATATGTAAATTTTCAGTTTCATTTTTTCCTTCAAAAACGGGCAGATTTACCAATCTTTTTCTTGTTTTAATTTTTCTCCTTTTGCTTTTTGGGCATTCATTTTTTGTTGGGTCTTTTTTTCTTCGTTTTGCAAACTTTCCAACAATTGTTTTATTTGTTCAGGAGATATTTTTCCTTGTTGAGGTTTTGGTTTTTCTTTTTGATTTTTATCATCCTCTTTTTTATCTTGATTCTGATCTTTTTTATCTTTATCTCCTTTACCATCCTTGTTTTTATCGTCTTTTTTATCCTTGTCTTCTCCTTCTTTTTTATCTTGATTTTGGTCCTTTTTATCTTTTTTATCCTTGTTATCTTTATTGTCTTTGTTATCCTTATTATCTTGATTTTCTTTGTCTAACAATTTTTGAGCAACAGCTAAGTTGTAACGGGTTTCATCATCATTTGGATTGTTTCGTAACGAGTTTTTGAAAGCATCAACTGCTCCTTGATAGTTTTTTGTTTCCATCATGGCATTGCCAATATTGTGATATGCTTCCGCTTTTGTAAATTTATCTTTTGCTGTTTTTGCTGTTAATTCGTATTGTGGAATTGCTTCTTGATAATTTTTATCTTGATACAACGCATTGCCTAAATTATAACTTGCTTTGTTATAGGAAGGACTGCTATTCAAGGCTTTTTTATAGGCAACAGAAGCATCAGTGAATTTTTGTTGTTCGTACAATGCATTTCCTTCTCTTACTAATTTTCGTGCGCTTCTTTGCATTGTAATCGAATCTTTTTGAGCGACAATTTCCAACCTAGAAGAGAACATTGCTAAAAAAATCAGCGTATTTAGTACTGTTTTCATGTTATGTTGTTGTTTTTTCTTCGTTAAACAAATCGATATTCTTTACCCATTTTGTTTTTTTATCAAACATAAAAGCATCTAGCAATAAAAACAGAATTGCAATTGCCAAAAACCATTGAAACTGATCTTTATAATCAGAAAATTGCTTGGTTTCAAACTCACTTTTTTGAGCATTTGTGATGATTTCTGTAATTTCATTTACTGGATTTTCAGTAGCATTACCATCAATATATTTTCCTTCTCCAATTGAAGAAATTTCTTCTAAAATTTCTGAATTCCTTTTGGTAATAACTGTTTCTCCTTGACTGTCTTTTTTATAACCAATCATTGCGCCATTCAAATTCATAGGAATTGGACCTCCTTTTTCAGTCCCTATTCCAATTGTGTAAATTTTCACGCCCTCGTTTACCAAGTTTTGAGCAACTTCTTTAGTTTCCTCTTGATGATCCTCACCATCAGAAATGATGATTAAAAAACGGTTGGTTTGCTCTTCATCATTGAAAAAAGTTTTTGCCAATTCTAAAGCTTCACTGATCGCTGTTCCTTGACTTGAAACCATTTCAGGATTGGCATTTTGCAAAAACATATTGGCTGCTGCATGATCAGTGGTGATAGGAATTAATGGGTATGAATTTCCTGCATAAACAATCATTCCAACTCGATCAGAACCTAAATTATCAATAATCTTGGAGGTGATTTGTTTCGCTTTTTCCAATCTGTTTGGCGCAATGTCTTCTGCTAACATACTTTTAGAAACGTCCAAAGCAAAAACAACATCAACACCTTCTCTTTTTACAGTTTCTAACTTTGATCCCATTTTAGGGTTTACCAAAGAAATTATTAAAAGTGTAATGGTAAAAAGCAACATTGTCAACTTCAAACTTGCCTTAAAAGGCGAGGTATTTGGCGCTAGTTTTTTTAGTAAAGTAGCATCAGAAAAAAGGCGCTGTGTTCTTTTTTTCCACCAAAAAACCATCAGAAAAACCACTATCATTGCTGGAATGATGACTAATAATAAAAAATATTTTGGTTCTTCTAATCTGTATAATTCTGACATTATATAAAGCTTTTAAATAAAATATTTCTCAATAAAAATTCTAAAACAAGTAAGCCTAAAGCTAAAAAAATCAATGGCCTGTAAAGCTCTTGATAATTATAATATTTAAATTCTTCTATTTCCGTTTTCTCAAGCTTGTCAATTTCATCGTAAATTTCTTGTAAATCCTGATTATTTGTTGCTCTAAAGTACTTTCCATCTGTTTGATTTGCAATATGTTGTAACAGTTTTTCGTCAATTTCTACTTGTTGCTTTCTAAAATTTAACAATCCAGTTCTTGGATCTTTACTCCAAGGGAAATCGGCCATTCCATTAGTTCCAATTCCAATCGTGTACACTTTAATTTCAAGTTCTCTTGCCAATTCTGCTGCCGTTTTTGGATCGATATTTCCAGAATTGTTTACGCCATCTGTCAATAAAATAATCACTTTACTTTTTGCTTTGCTATCTTTCAATCTGTTTACTGCTGAGCCTAAACCCATTCCAATGGCAGTTCCACCATCTAATTGTCCCCATTGCAATTCAGAAATGACCCTTTTTACAATGCTTTTATCGCTTGTAATAGGAGTTTGTGTATAACTTTCACCAGCATACAAAACGATTCCAATTCTATCATTAGGTCTTCTGTCCACAAAATCGATGGCAACTACTTTCAAAGCCTCCAATCTGTTTGGTTTTAAATCACGAGCCAACATACTAGCCGAAACGTCTACTGCCATTACAATATCAATTCCGTTATTGGATTTTATTTTAGAACTTACGGCCACATTTCTTGGTCTTGCGAATGCAATGATGATGGCTGCAATTGCCAAAAGGCGTAACATATGCAACAATGGTTTTAGTTTTGCGAGCAAAGAAGTATTTGCTTTAAAACCTTTTACATTGGGCATTAAAAGGGTTGCTCCTTCTTTTTTATGCGATAAAAAATACCAAATTGCAAGTAATGGAATCAAAACAAGCAACCATAAAAATTCACGATTTAGAAATTCGAAATTATTCCAATTCATCTTTTTTTGGTATTGGTTTAGGTTTCAAATTACTGATGATTTTTTCAGCATCTTTTCTGTCTTCTTCAATTTCTATAGCAATTGGTTTTGATTTTGCGAATTTCACTAAATCAGCTTCTTGTAATAATTCTTTAAGTTTTAGGATTGTTTCTTTAGACGTTTGAATGGTATTTGCATTCTGGAAATCACGCAACATGCCAATGATTTCATCCGTCGTTTTTTCTAAAGCAGGTACTTGCAATTCACGCTCAATATAGTTACGTACAATTTCAGTCAATTCACTGTAATATTCTTTTACCTGATTGTTTTGCCATAATAATTTGCTATCCAATTCATTCAATTTATAAATTGCTTCTTCAAATGGAGGTAATACTTTATACGTAGGTTTATCTTCTTCTACTTTTCGTTTTCTGATGACAAAATAGTAAATCCAGAATCCGATAATGACTAACGCTGCCAATAATAAATACACATACATTTTAAAATCATCAAAAACATAGGGTTCCCTTTTGATGGATTTTATAGGATATTTTTTAATTTTAGTAGTGTCAATTTCAACAGTTGCAACCTTAATCAACAAAGAATCTGTGAGGAATGCTTGATTTCTAACAAAAACTTGTTGTTGAGGAATGTAAAAAGCGCCGCTGTCAAAACCTGTCAATACATATTTTTGAATCAACATATTGTTGACAGTATCTACTTTTGCAGAATCAATAATTTCCAAACCTTTGCCCAAAACTAGTTTTGGCAGAATGACATTTTCAGTTCCTTTTACGGAAATTTTATATTGAAATTGCTCTCCAATTCGAATGCTTGAGGTTTCAACCTGCGAATTTACCATTGAACTTTGGGCAAATCCAATAGTTGAAAACAATGCGAATATGTATCCTAATTTTTTTTTCATTTTTATGTACAACTATCTTCCTTTTTGTTTAAAATAGCCTAATAATTTTTTCACATAACCTTCATCAACTCTTGTACTGATGGTTCCTGCGCCACTTCTTTTGAACGTATTTTGATAATAATCCGTCAATCGTAAAGCATTTGCCTTGTAGTTTGTTCTGATACTTTTAGACGAGGTATTTACCAATTGAACATCACCAGCTTCAGCATCTAACATGGGTACCAGTCCTAAATTCGGAATTTCTTCATCAAATCTGTCATAAACTCTGATGCCAGTAATATCATGTTTGCTTCCTGCAATTTTTAAGGTGCGTTCATAATTATCATCTATAAAATCAGAAAGTATAAAGACAATCGCTCTTTTTTTCATCACATTTGATAAAAACTTCAATGCTTCAGAAATGTTCGTTTGTTTGCTTTTTGGCTGAAATTCAATCAATTCTCTGATGATTCTCAATACGTGACTTTTCCCCTTTTTTGGTGGAATGTATAATTCGATGGCATCCGAAAATAAAATCAAACCAACTTTATCATTATTTTGTGTTGCTGAAAAAGCTAGTGTTGCTGCAATTTCAGTAATTGTGTCTTTTTTAAATTGATTGGTGGTTCCAAAAAATTCTGAGCCAGAAATATCAACGATCAACATCATGGTTAGTTCGCGTTCTTCCTCAAAAACCTTTACATACGGTTCGTTATAACGCGCTGTTACGTTCCAATCAATGGTTCTAACATCATCTCCAAATTGATATTGACGCACTTCAGAAAACGTCATTCCACGTCCTTTGAATGAAGAATGATATTCGCCACCAAAAATATTATTAGACAAACGTTTTGTCTTAATTTCTATTTTCCGAACTTTTTTGAGTATTTCTTTGGTATCCATTTTGTAAGCTTTTGGCTGTTGGCAATTAGCTTTTACCTGTTGATAATTATCCAACAGCTAAAAACTAACAACTAATGGCTATTTAAGGAACTTCTATTTCGTTAATAATTGCGTTGATAATATCAACTGAGGTGAAATTTTCAGCTTCTGCTTCGTAAGTAATTCCTATTCTGTGACGCAAAACATCAAATACTACAGCTCTTACATCTTCAGGAATTACATAACCTCTTCGTTTGATAAACGCATAACATTTTGCGGCTTTTGCCAAATTGATACTTCCACGTGGAGAAGCTCCAAAACTGATCAAATCTTTCAATTGACCTAATTTGTATTTGTCCGGATAACGTGTTGCAAAAATGATATCTAAAATATATTTTTCAATTTTTTCATCCATATAAACCTCATCCACCATTTTTCTAGCTCTGATAATTTGTTCCGTAGAAATTACTGGATTTACAGACGAATAATCGCCCGTTAAATTTTGGCGCATGATGATTTGTTCTTCCGCTAGTTTTGGATAATCAATCACCACTTTTAGCATAAAACGATCCACTTGCGCTTCTGGTAAAGGATAGGTACCTTCCTGTTCTACAGGGTTTTGAGTTGCCATAACTAAAAAAGGCTCTTCTAATTTAAAAGTAGTATCGCCAATAGTAATTTGGCGTTCTTGCATGGCTTCTAGCAAAGCAGATTGCACTTTTGCAGGTGCTCTGTTGATCTCATCTGCCAACACAAAATTCGCAAAAATGGGCCCTTTTTTGATGGAAAAATCATTCACTTTGGTGTTGTAAATCATGGTTCCAACAACGTCTGCAGGTAATAAATCTGGCGTAAACTGCACACGACTAAAACTCCCTTGAACTGCTTTTGACAAGGTATTGATAGCTAAAGTTTTTGCCAAACCAGGAACACCTTCCAGTAAAATGTGGCCATTTCCAAGCAAACCAATCAACAAACTTTCTATCATTTGTTTTTGACCGATAATTACTTTGTTCATTTCGCGAGTCAAAAGATCTACAAAAGCACTCTCTCTCTCTATTTTTTCATTAATAGCTCTAACATCTACGTCCATTATATATAATAATTGATGATTAATTTTTTAGGTAAACAAAACTACAATTTTAACAAAATAATTTTGTTAAAACAAGGTTAAAGATTAATTGTTAAACTCCTTATTTTAAAGGATTTTAGTTAAATTTCGATAAAGAGAAACGGGTTTCTTCAAAAACACCAAATGTAAAGTACTGAATCCAATCTCCAAGATTAAAATAAATACTATTTTCTTGTAATTTTATTTCTAAAGGTAAGTGCCTGTGGCCAAAAACAAAATAATCATAATGATTTTCTTGTAACTTTTTTTTGCAATACTGAACTAGCCATTCATTTTCTGCTCCCAAAAACTTAAAATCTTCCTTACCAGAAATCATTTTATTTTTTACAGACATATATTGGCCCAATTTCACTCCCAGATCAGGATGTAACCAACGAAACATCCATTTAAAAAGCGGAAACGTAAATACTTTTTTCATGCGTTTATAGCCAATATCTTCTGGACCTAAACCATCTCCATGACCAATTAAAAACTTTTTTTGGTTGATAAGAAACTCCTTTGGTTGATGAAAAACAGGAATGTTCAATTCTTTTTCAAAATAATCTTTCATCCACAAATCATGGTTACCAACGAAAAAGTAAATGGGAATTCCGCTGTCAGAAATTTCAGCTAATTTGCCTAAAACCCTTATAAAACCTTTAGGAACAACCGTTTTATATTCAAACCAAAAATCGAATAAATCCCCTAATAAAAAAATAGCTTCAGCATCACTTTTGATGCTATCTAACCAAGCAACAAACTTTTTTTCTCTGGGAAAACTTGCTTCCATAGTGGGAGCACCCAAATGTTGGTCTGATGCAAAATAGACTTTTTTATTGTGAGATGTTGTGATTGAAATCATGCTTACAAAGAAACACTATTCTTTTTTAGTTTCCAACTCCAATACTTTTTGGAGCATTTTATCATCTTGATGAATAATTTTGTAAAAACCAATATCACCATAAAGTACATTTGCAACGGAAGCTTTCAAATATTTTTCAATATTTCCTTTGGTCTTCATGGATGGATTTACACGTTCTTTTATGGAAGTCAAATAATTTTGAAGAACAACATTATCCTTGTCAAAATTTTGGATGAAATCATTTAATTTCCATTTTTCGAGCTTTTTTCTGTTGGTATCAACATAATCAAATGCAAAATTATTTACAGAATTAAAGTAAAAACCAGACAAATAGGAAGTTGTATCAATCGCCACAAAAACATCAGGAATGATACCTCCACCGCCATAAACAATTTTTCCTTTTGGTGTTTTATATTTTAAAGAATCAACAACTTTGATGCTATCTTTACTTAATAATTCGCCACTTTTGATTCGGTTTTCATAGTCTTCATAATAGTTTTCTGAGGCATTTTTTCCATACGGTTTTTGAATAGAACGTCCTGTTGGCGTATAATAACGAGCAGTTGTTAACCGTACTGCAGAGCCATCACCCAAATCCATTTCTACTTGAACCAAACCTTTTCCAAAAGATCTTCGTCCAATGATTTTTCCTTTGTCATTGTCTTGCAAAGCGCCTGCTACAATTTCGGATGCTGAAGCTGAATTTTCATCAATCAACACATATAAACCGCCTTTTTCAAAAGCACCTTCTGCAGTTGCAAAATATTCTTCAACAATTCCTTTGTTGTTTTTGGTGAAAACCATGAGTTTTTTGTTTTCCAAAAATTCATCAATAATTCGGGTTGCAATATCAATATAACCCCCACCATTTCCACGCAAATCCAAGACCAAATCAGTCATGCCAATTTTTTTCAAAACGTTTAAAGCAGTTTTAAATTCGCTGTAGGTATTTCTTGCAAAACGATCAATTTTGATATACCCCAATTTGTCGTTTATCATATACGACAAGTCGACACTTTTGATGTTTACTTTATCTCTTGTTAAATCAACAACGAATAAAGAATCGGTTGTTTTTCTATAAACTTGCAATTTTACTTTTGTTAACGGTTTGCCTTTTAAATATTTAGGGACATTTGCTGCACGAATTTTTTTCCCATAAAGGGTATCGTTATTTGCCATTAAAATTCGATCTCCAGCTCTAATACCAGCCTTGATACTTGGCCCTCCTTTTATAGGCTGGACTACTGTAATTGAATCGTTTATGATTCTAAATTCCACTCCAATTCCAATGAATTTTCCTTCCATACTTTCTGTAACAGCTTGGAGATTTTCTTTTGGAATATATACAGAATGAGGATCTAACTTTTCGAGCATCTCTGCAATTGCACCGTCTAAAAGTTCTCCAGTATTTACATGGTCAACATAATCTTGTTCAATAAAATAGATGAGTTTTTTTATTTTTTGTTCTTGTAAATTATTTTTTGAAAAAACAGCGCTTGATGAATTTCCACTAAAAAAAATACCGATAATAATACCAAGAATTACAGCTAATGAAAAATAAATAGGTAAATTATTTTTATTCATGAAAGGGTAAATATTTAATTTCGACGCCCGCTTTTTCTAAAAAATCCAATCCAGAAGTATCTTTATAAGCGTTTGCATACACTACTCTTTTAATGCCTGCTTGATGTATTAATTTACTACAATCTTTACAAGGCGATAATGTAATGTATAAAGTAGCATTTTTACATGATTGTGTAGAGGCAGCAACTTTTAAAATAGCATTGGCTTCTGCATGCAACACTTCCCATTTTGTAACGCCATTTTCATCTTCACAACAATTATCAAAACCTGTTGGAGTGCCATTAAATCCGTCAGAAATAATCATTCTGTCTTTTACAATTAATGCGCCTACTTGTTTTCGTTTAGAATGGGATAATTTGCCCCATTCACGTGCCATTTTTAAATAGGCACTGTCGTATTTTAGTTGTTTTTCATCAGTCATCAACAGCGAAAGTAAAAAGATTTTGTACAAAAATAGTTAATAATTTACCAAAACACTCTGTCAAGCATCATCTGAATTGAAAATCCAACAACAATTGATGAAGTCACCAAAATCCAATCTCTTTTAGCTACTTTGGCAACATTTTGCAAGATGTATCCAAGAGAAACAATTAGCAATACAATAATAACTTGAGCAGCTTCAATACCAAGTGCAAACTCCACTAATGGAATCAATTTATCATCTTCTTTGCCAATCATTGCTCTGAAATAATTAGAAAATCCAAGTCCGTGAATCAACCCAAAAAATAAGGCAAAAATCAAATTGATGCTATTTTTTGTTTTGGATGTTTTTTTGGCATTGAAAATATTGGTTACTCCAGTAATAAAAATAGTTCCAGGAATTAAAAATTCGATGATTTCAACTTTGATATTGATGATTTCAAAAGCAGCTAATGTCAATGAAATCGAATGCCCAATTGTAAAAAGTGTTACCAACCAAAACACTTTTTTCCATTCCGAAAAACCAAAAATAACAGCTAAAACTATCAAAAATAAAATGTGATCGTACGCTTTTATATCCAATACATGGAAAAGACCCATTTCTACATATAATCGAAAATCGTTCATAAAATTGTCGTTTTAAAGTGGCTCAAAGATAAAAAACCTTATCAAGTGAATGATAAGGTTTTTGGTTTGTTTTTTATGTTTTATTAAAACGCATAACTGATACCAAACAGCCAATAATTTTGAATTTTATTATCAGCCGTATCAAAAGTGGCATTTGCATTTGTAATTAAAGCATTGTTCAATGCTTCTTGTTTGTTGTTTCGCAAACCAAATTCAAAACCAACACCAATTTTTTTCCATAAAGTATATGAAAAAGAATTTGTCCAGTTCCAGTTGGATAAGTTGCTGTTATTATAACTTGTAAAAATCGATACATTTGATTTTACGTTTAATTTGTAGTAAGACGCTGTATAATCAGCTACCAATTTTGCTCCTGGAGAAGATTGGAAATTAGCATCCCCTTTGCTAAACACAAAATTGTAGTTTCCAGGATGCATCACAACCACCAATCTTTCAGTTGGTGTCCATGTAAAACCAACCCCAAAATCTAAAAATCCAGGATTGTTAAAATTATCAATCAAGGTTGTTCTGTATTCTGTCAATGCAGAAAGGGCCCATTTTTCATTAATTCTTCTTCCGTATAAAGAAGTGATGGTAAAAACATCAGTGGCTGTCTCAAAACCTTCATCGCCAACTATTGCTTTGTCATCCAATTTTACCCAACCCAAATTGATGCCTCCAGAATTTCTCCAAAAGAATTTTTCTTCAATCAAATTGGCAAAACCATTTACAGTCACTCCAATATTTCCTGCAGATGCATTTGGGGCGTTTCTAGAATACCAATTGTTAAAACCAGAAAAACTTGCACCTATTGTACCAAAAGCCCCTTTTCTCCAACCCGGAAGTGCGTCAATTTGTTTTTGAAGTTGATCTGCTTTGGATTGCAATGCAGCAATAGAATCTTTTTTTGAGGTCAATTCTTTTTTAAGTTCGTTTGAAGTTTGAGCTGAGGATATTACAGAAAAACAAAGAAAAATTAGTACTAAAATGATTTTGTTTTTTTTCATTTCAAAATTTGTTTAAGTTGTAAAAATGCTTTGTTTAATATTTAATTTTATCATGAAAATTATAATTGACGCCCAATCCAAAAAGCTGTCTAAATTGAACTTTGCTTGAGGCATCATCATCCATGATTGTATGGAAAGTCATGTGCATTTTAATATGTTTGTTTACAATAAATCGAATGTTTGTTTGATAATCAACATCAATATTTCCAATCATTACTAGGTAATCTGTGTACAATGTCAATATATTTTCCATTTCAACATTTTCCATAATTGCAAATTTGTAATAGGATGAAAAGTTAAAGCCCAAACTGAATGCTGTATTTTCTCCTTCTTCAACCCCAAATTTCCCTGAGAATAAATCACTTACAAAAGTATATCTTGCAGTTGCAGGCGCAATATTTAAATGCAAATCGTTGGATTTTTTCCAGAGCATTCCAGGGCCATAGGTTAAATAGGCAGGAGATAAAAATTCTGAAACCAAAACTTTCGGATCTTTTTTGTAATCAAATCCTTTGGTGTATTGGGATCTAAAATTACCAATAAATGACAAAAACCAATAGTTCCCAGTTTTTAAACCTAATAATGAGTTCAATTCAAAACGATCATCTGTTTTTCTATAGCCTTTATTGCTAATATGACTCAAACCATAACTAGTAATAAGCCTTGTATCCCAGTTCCAATTTCCTTTCTTAAAATTTATGTCGTAGTTTAGATTGATGTTTCCAGCAACCGTATTTTCACCACCGGAAGCCCAATTTGAAAATGAAGATTGATTGAAGATAAAAGCAAATCTTCCGTGCATTTTCCACTTTGGAATACTGTCTATTTTCTCTTGAGAAAATGAGTTTATTTTGAGTAGTAGGAAAAGTAGAAAAATGATGTTTTTCATTCAACTCTATTAAAAAAGCAAAAGTAAAATTTTAATAGAAATAACGATTGCTTTTTTAAAAAATTGCGTTACTTTTTTGCTTTGTAAATGGGGACAGAAGAGCAAGCTTCTCCAAATAAAATACTTTTTGCAATAGGTTGCAATTTTTCAATCAAAAATGAAAAAGCAGCATGAGGAACTGATTTTTCTGAGCATCCTTTTATAATAACTGGCTTTCCTTGAAAATCTTCCGTGGATAAATCTTCAATAATTTTTTGATATAAAATGGTTTCTAAAGTTTCTAAATTTCCAATCACTACTTTGTTTGCAAAAGGGACTAATTTAGATGTTACCAACATAAAAGCCCAAGAGGGAATAATTGCATCTGCAGTGCAAGTAATTGCCACAAAACTCTGTTGGTATTGACTCCAATCATGATTGTCAACAGATTCTCTAAACTCCTTTTCTTTTAAAATCAATTCATGAAACAACCAATCTTTGATATCAAATAACACTCTTTTTCCTTTGGGATAAAAATCCTCTAAGTCAACGGTTTTTAATACGCTATTTGCTACTTTATTGATGATTTCGTTTTCCATTTTTTTTAAGAGTTTTTAAGGTTTAAAAGTTTCAAGTTTAAGGGTTTGAAATTCTTGACTAAAACCCAATAACTAACAACCAACAGCTAAATCACAGCATTCCCAACTCTAATTTGGCCTCTTCACTCATCATTTCAGATGTCCAAGTTGGATCGAAAGTAATTTCTACTTCACAATTATTAATTTCTTTTAAAGTCTTTACCTTTTCTTCTACTTCTAGAGGCAAGGTCTCTGCAACTGGGCAATTGGGTGAAGTTAAGGTCATTAATATTTTCGCATCATGATCTTCAGATACAAAAACATCATAAATCAATCCTAATTCATAAATATCCACAGGGATTTCTGGGTCGTAAATGGTTTTTAAAACGCGGATAATTTTATCACCAATTTCATCTAATTCTATATCTGTCATCTTTAAAAATCTTAGTTGGTTAATTTTGATTGTTGCGCAATTGCATACATTTTTATTTGTTTGATCATGGAAACCAGCCCATTGGCTCTTGTTGGAGAAAGGTGTTCTTTTAATCCTATTTGGTCAATAAAATCAGTATCCGCAGCTAAAATATCCGCAGGTTTTTGCCCTGAATACACACGCAATAACAAAGCGGCAATTCCTTTTGTTAAAATTGCATCACTATCTGCTGTAAAATTGACAGTATCATTTTCCAATTCCGAAAAAAGCCACACTTTTGATTGGCAACCTTTTATTAAATTTTCATCCAACTTGTATTTTGAATCAATTAATGGCACGGATTTTCCTAATTCAATAATATATTCATAACGTTGCATCCAATCATCAAACATCGAAAACTCATCAATAATTTCTTCTTGTATTTCTTTGATAGTCATTTTTTAAACTTATTTTTGCGCCTTAAAATTGTTTTGCATATTTGAGTTGCAAAATTACTGATAAAAACCTAATTAATCTAAATAACAGCAACTTTCAATCAGGCTGTTTCACATGATTTTTAACAAAGTTTTTATTCAGCAGATAAAAAAATAGTAAAAATGAGTACACTTTTGGTAGTTGGCACTGTTGCTTTTGATGCAATTGAAACGCCTTTTGGAAAAACAGATAAAATTTTGGGTGGTTCTGGCACTTTTGTGGGTTTGGCTGCAAGTCAGTTTGGTATTGAAACAGGCATTGTTTCTGTAGTTGGGGGAGATTTTCCTGAAGCCTATTTAACAATGATGAATGATAAAGGAATCAATACAGATGGTATTGAAATCATCAAATCTGGGAAAACTTTCTTTTGGAGCGGCCGTTATCACAATGACATGAATTCTAGAGACACTTTGATCACAGAATTGAATGTTTTGGAAGATTTTAAACCGGTAGTTCCTGAAAGTTTTAAGGATGCAAAAATTGTGATGTTAGGAAATCTTCATCCTTTAGTGCAAGCTTCTGTACTTGATCAAATGACAGTAAAACCAACATTGATAGTACTAGATACCATGAATTTTTGGATGAATATCGCTTTAGAAGAATTGCATGCTGTTTTAAAAAGAGTTGATGTGATAACAATTAATGATGAAGAAGCACGTCAACTTTCTGGGGAATATTCTTTGGTAAATGCCGCAAAAAAAATTCATGAAATGGGTCCAAAATATGTGGTGATTAAAAAAGGAGAACATGGTGCTTTGTTGTTCAATGAAGGAAATATGTTTTTTGCGCCTGCTTTGCCTTTAGCAGAAGTTTTTGATCCGACAGGAGCAGGAGATACTTTTGCAGGAGGATTTTGTGGTTATTTAGCAAAAACCCAAGATATTTCATTTGAAAACATGAAAAATGCGATCATTTATGGTTCGAATTTAGCGTCTTTTTGTGTGGAAAAATTCGGTACAGAACGAATGCAAGGTTTAACACCATCCGAGGTTACCAATCGTTTACAAGCGTTTAAGGAATTGACACAATTTGACATAAAAATATTGTAATTTTAATCCGCAGTTTTTTGGCTGCGGATTTTTTTATCAACACACAAAAAATAATTTAGTAAAAAAATGAGTGATGCTATCAAACACGAATGTGGAATTGCATTGGTTCGATTGAAAAAACCGTTACAATTTTATAAAGACAAATACGGTACTGCTTTTTACGGAATCAATAAAATGTATTTGTTAATGGAAAAACAGCACAATCGTGGTCAAGATGGTGCGGGTTTTGCAAGCGTCAAATTCAATGTGGAGCCAGGAACGAGATACATCAGCAGAGTTCGTTCTAATCAATCACAACCTATTCAAGATATTTTTGCCCAAATCAACGAACGAATCAATAGCACTTTCGAGGAATTTCCTGAAAGAAAAGATGATGTAACATGGCAAGAAGAAAACATGCCCTATATTGGAAACTTATTTTTAGGACACGTTCGTTATGGAACTTTTGGTAAAAATAGCATCGAAAGTGTGCATCCTTTTTTACGACAAAGCAACTGGAAACATAAAAATTTAATTGTAGCAGGAAACTTCAACATGACAAATTCCAATCAAATTTTAGAAGAATTGATTGAATTGGGTCAGCATCCAAAAGAGTTTACAGACACAGTAACTGTTATGGAAAAAATCGGCCATTTTTTAGAAGATGAAGTGTCAAAATTATATCAAGAAGCAAAGAAAGAAGGATTCAACAAAAGACAAGCATCACCTTATATCGAAGAGCATTTAAGCTTGAAAAAAGTATTGAAAAGATCTTCAAAAAGTTGGGATGGAGGCTATGCAATGGCTGGTTTGGTTGGTCATGGGGATGCTTTTGTATTGAGAGATCCTAATGGAATTAGGCCCGCTTTTTTCTTTGAAAATGATGAAGTTGTAGCAGTTGCATCAGAAAGACCAGTGATTCAAACCGTATTTAATGTAAAACTTGAAGATGTTCAAGAATTAGATCCAGGACATGCGTTGATCATCAAAAAAAGTGGTAAAACTTCTATAAAAAAAGTCAATGAGCCTGGAAATAAGTTATCCTGTTCTTTTGAGAGAATTTATTTTTCTAGAGGAAGTGATGCAAGTATTTATCAAGAGCGAAAAAACTTAGGAAAATTCGTTTTCCCACAAGTCCTAAAATCGATTAAAAGCGATGTTTCAAACACCGTTTTTTCATACATTCCGAATACTGCTGAAACTTCATTTTATGGAATGACAGAAGCTGCAGAAGATTTGTTGAACGAACAGAAAACAGCCAAAATTTTAACTGGGGGTAAAAATTTATCAGCAGCGATGGTTACTGAAATTTTATCAGAAAGACCACGTTTTGAAAAAATTGCTATTAAAGATGCAAAATTGAGAACTTTTATTGCAGATGATAGTTCAAGAGATGATCTGGTTGAACATGTGTATGATGTAACGTACGGAGTTGTAAAACCTACTGATAATCTTGTAATTATTGATGATAGTATTGTAAGAGGAACTACTTTGAAGAAAAGTATCATCAAAATTTTAGACCGATTAAAACCTAAAAAAATAGTAATTGTTTCTTCAGCGCCACAAATTCGTTATCCTGATTGTTACGGAATTGACATGGCAAGAATTGATGCGTTTATTGCCTTTAAAGCAGCTCTAGAATTGCTAAAAGACCAAAACAAATATCATATCGTTGACGAAGTTTATAAAAAATGCAAAGCGCAGCAATCAAAAATAGATGTTGAAATTGTGAATCATGTAAAAGAAATTTACAAACCTTTTTCGGCTGAAGAAATTTCGGTTAAAATTGCACAAATGCTAAAAACAGATGATATCAATGCTGAGGTTGAGGTGATTTATCAAACTATTGAAGGTTTACACAGAGCATGTCCTAATCATTTAGGCGATTGGTATTTTACAGGAAACTACCCAACTCCTGGAGGTCATAGAGTTGTAAATCAAGCATTTATTAATTTCTATGAAGGAAATAATAAAAGAGCTTATTAAATAATAAAATATGTATACAATCAAAAAAGCATCCAAAATTTGGATGCTTTTTTGATTTTTATGAACTCAAATTTCAGGTCTGAGTGAACTTATCAAATAAGGCAACGCCTTTATTTTGCAGTAGCATAACGTCTTTCAACCTCATTCCAGTTTATTACTTTAAAAAAAGCGTTGATATAATCTGGTCTTCTGTTTTGATAGTTTAAATAGTAAGCATGTTCCCAAACATCCAATCCTAAAATTGGTGTTCCACCACAAGTTACTCCTGGCATTAAAGGATTGTCTTGATTTGGTGTTGAACAAACCTCAACTTTTCCACCTTTGTGTACACATAACCAAGCCCAACCTGAGCCAAATTGAGTTGCAGCAGCTTTTGAGAAAGCATCAATAAAAGCATCTTTTGAACCAAATGCCGCTTCAATAGCATCTTTTAATTCGCCAGATAAATGCCCTCTGTCTTCAGGATTCATTACTGTCCAAAACAAATTATGATTGTAAAAACCGCCTCCATTGTTTCTAATAGCACCGTTTTTCATGTCTAAATTTGTCAAAATATCTTCAATAGATTTTCCTTCTAGAGCTGTTCCTGCTATTGCGTTATTTAAGTTGTTTGTATATGCTTGATGATGTTTTGTATGATGAATTTCCATCGTTTTTGCATCAATATTTGGTTCTAATGCATCATAAGCATATCCTAATTCTGGTAATTGAAAAGCCATTTTTATATTTTTTTAAAGTTAATATATATTTGAAAGTGTAAATTTAACCATTATATAAGGGTTTTCCAAGAAGTTTGTGATTTGATATTTGTTAACTGTATAGAAAGTGTTTATGCTCCAAATTCACGCATAAATTCCTCTGCTTTTTCAACCATTTTTATACTACCACAAACAAAAGGAACTCTTTGATGCAAAGAAGTTGGCTGTACATTTAAAGTTCTTGTAAATCCATCAGACGATTTCCCTCCTGCTTGTTCTGCCAAAAAAGCCATAGGATTGCATTCGTACAATAAACGCAATTTACCATCAGGATTTCTAGACCCTTTTGGATACATATAAATGCCGCCTTTAATCATATTTCTATGAAAATCAGAAACTAGTGAACCAATATATCTACTTGTATAAGGTCTGTCACCTTCTTCTTCTTGACAATATTTGATGTATTTTTTAATTCCTAAAGGAAAATCCAAATAATTTCCTTCGTTTACAGAATAAATAGTTCCAGATTCAGGAAATTTCATATTGGGGTGCGATAAATAAAAAGAACCAATTGCAGGATTTAATGTAAATCCATTTACGCCATGACCAGTTGTATAAACCAACATGGTTGAAGTTCCGTACACAATATACCCTGCAGCCACTTGTTCACTTCCTTTTTGTAGAAAATCTTCGATAGTTACAGGCGTTCCAACAGGAGTAACTCGCCTGTAAATAGAAAAAATCGTTCCCACAGAGACATTTACATCAATATTTGATGAACCATCTAAAGGATCTATTAAAACTACGTATTTATTTTGATGATTTTCATCTTGGCTATTAATCGAAATGAAATCGTCTTCTTCTTCACTAGCAATTCCACAGACAATATTTCTTTTTGTTAAAGTTTGGATAAATATTTCATTGGCATAGACATCCAATTTTTGTTGATTTTCTCCTTGAGTATTTACATCTCCTGCAGCACCCAAAATATCAACCAAACCAGCTTTATTAACTTCGTGATTCACCACTTTTGCAGCCAATCTTAGTGAGTTTAACAACCGAGAAAGTTCGCCAGAAGTATATCTGAATGAAGATTGATTTTCAATAATAAATTCGCCTAAAGTTTGGTGTTTTGTAGACATGCCGAGTTTTTGGATTTATAGTACAAAGATGCAGTCTTTTTTGATTAACTACAACGATTTAGTAATGTTTTTAGATCATTTTTAATGAAACACACATTTTGTGAAAATTCAACATAATAAGATATTTTGTCAAAAAATTTCTGAAAATTTTCGTCTCATTGAAAATGATTTACATTTGTTAAAAATTTATAAAAATGAGTTTTACAATCAGACAAGGACTACCAAAAGATGTGCAAGCTATCTTAGACTTAATCATTGAATTGGCTGTTTTTGAAAAAGAACCCAATGCTGTTGAAATTACCAAAGAAGATTTATTAATTGATGGATTTTCTCAAAAACCAAAATTTCGACTTTTTGTAGCCGAAGAAGAAAATATCATCATTGGAATGGCGCTTTTTTATGAACGTTATTCTACTTGGAAAGGAAAAACAATTCATTTAGAAGATTTGATTGTCACTCAACAAAAAAGAGCTCTTGGTGTTGGCAAAGCCCTATACAGAGCTGTATTAAAATATGCATATGACCATAATTTTAATAGAGTTGCTTGGGAAGTATTGGATTGGAATACCAATGCGATTGAATTTTATAAAAGCACAGGTGCTACCTATTTAAGCGGTTGGCATGTGGTACAAATGACCAAAGAAAATTTAGCAAAATTTATTCAAAAATAACGGATAATGAAAATATTTAAGTTTGGAGGAGCCTCAGTAAAAGATGCTGAAGGTGTAAAAAATGTAGCAAAAATCATTCAAACAGAAGGAAATTCGGACACACTTGTGGTGATTTCTGCCATGGGAAAAATTACCAATGCTTTTGAAGAAGTAATAGATGCTTACTATCATAAATCAGAAGAATTACCATCAAAGTTGAATTTTATTGATGAATATCATAAAAACATCATGAACGAGCTTTTTGATAAAGGTGAACCAGTTTTTCATGAAATTGATATCCTTTTTGGTGAATTAGGTTGGTTTTTGGCAAGAAACACATCACAAAGATATAATTATGTGTATGACCAAATTATTTGTTTTGGAGAGTTGTTGTCTACCAAAATTGTGAGTGCATATTTGGCAAAATTAGGTATTAACAATATTTGGTTTGATGTTCGAAATTATGTAAAAACTGATAGTAATTATCGAGATGCCAAAGTAGATTGGAAATTGACCGAACAAATCATTACCGCAAAAGTTGACACCTCAAGACTAAACATCACGCAAGGATTTTTAGCAGGAAATGATACTGAAAACACTACCACTTTAGGCAGAGAAGGTTCAGATTACACCGCTGGAATTTTTGCTTACTGTTTGAATGCGGAAAGCGTAACTATTTGGAAAGATGTTGAAGGAGTTTTAAATGCAGACCCAAGAGTTTTTTCAGAAACAACATTATTAAAACAAATTTCTTACGAAGAAGCAATTGAAATGGCATTTTACGGAGCTTCTGTAATTCATCCAAAAACGCTGCAGCCATTGCAAAAAAAGGAAATTCCATTGCTGGTGCGTTCATTTTTAAATCCTAAAGAACCTGGAACTAGAGTTTCAAAAGGGGCACTTTTAGAGCCTTATATTCCTTGTTTCATTGTAAAGAAAAATCAAATTTTGGTCTCTATTTCTGCGTTGGATTTTTCATTTATGGTTGAAAATAACATCAGTTTTATTTTTCAGAAATTACATGAATATCAATTGAAAGTAAACTTAATTCAAAATTCGGCCATCAGTTTTTCGGTTTGTGTGGATAATAAATTCGATAAATTTGATGATTTTTTTCAAGATTTGAAAAACGAGTTTAAGATGGAAGTTCAAAAAGATGTGGACCTTTTTACAGTGCGTCATTTTGACAACAAAGCCATCAAAACCATTGAAGAAAAAGGAGTTTCATTGCTAACTCAAGTAAATAAAGAAACGCTTCAAATTGTTGTAAAGGCTCTATAAAATTAAGAGTTATAGCGTTTTTTTTAGTATGTTTGTATTTGGTCTCATTATAATTTATGGCATTAGTAACATCTAAAGAAATTGCAACTGTAATTGGTCTTGATAAATTTGGTTTTATTGGCACTTTTGTTGGTTGGCTATTAATCAGAGTTTTGCGAATTTCTTCCATTAATAGAATTTATAAACAAAACAAAACAAAGCAAGGGCTTGATTTTTTAAACGGGGTTCTAGACGACTGTAATATTTTTTTTCAAATTCCGGAAGAAGATTTAAAAAGGATTCCAAAAGAGGGTGCTTTTATAACCGTTTCCAATCATCCTTTAGGAGGAATTGATGGTGTTTTATTGCTGAAATTATTGATTGAAAAAAGGACTGATTACAAAATTATCGGTAATTTTTTATTACACAGAATTGAGCCTTTACAGCCTTACATAATGCCTGTAAATCCTTTTGAAAACAGGAAGGATGCGAAATCGAGTGTTGCTGGAATTAAAAATTCGTTGTTACATTTACAAGAAGGAAAACCATTGGGAATTTTTCCTGCAGGTGAAGTTTCTACTTATAAAGACGGAAAATTAAAGGTTGATAAACCGTGGGAAGAATCGGCTGTGAGGCTTATCAAAAAAGCAGCAGTTCCTGTAATCCCCATCTATTTTCATGCAAAAAATAGCTATTTTTTTTATTTTTTATCGAAAATTAGTGACACTTTACGAACTGCAAAATTGCCTTCGGAAGTAATTTCTCAGAATGGAAAAGTGATTAGAGTTCGAATTGGAAAACCTATTTCTGTAGAGGATCAAAAAGAATTTACTGAGATTCCTGCTTTTTCTGAATTTATCAGAAAGAAAACGTACATGTTAGCAAATCCTTTTGAAAAATCACACAAGCTTATTTCCTCTCAAAATATCAAAATTAAAAAACCTGCTAAAAAAATAGCTTCTCAGAAAAATCCAGATTTATTCATCAAAGAAGTGAATGATTTGCGCGAAAAAGAAGGAAGATTACTAGAAAGTAAAAATTATGAGGTGTTTTTTGCAAACGCAAAAGACATTCCAAATTTATTGCATGAAATTGGTCGTTTGCGCGAAATTACATTCAGAGATGTTGGCGAAGGAACCAATAATGCTATTGATTTAGACAAATACGACAAGTATTATTATCATCTATTTTTGTGGGATAGAGAGGCAAATTGCTTGGCTGGTGCATATAGAATGGGTTTAGGAAGTGAGATTTTTAAAAAATATGGCATCAATGGTTTTTATGTACAAACTTTGTTTAGAATTGAGCCAGAATTGTATCAAATGATGGAAAACACCATTGAAATGGGACGTGCTTTCATCATCAAAGAATACCAACAAAAACCAATGCCATTATTTTTATTGTGGAAAGGAATTGTGCACGTAACGTTGCGTTATCCTGAGCATAAATATTTATTAGGAGGCGTTTCTATTAGTAATCAATTTTCTGATTTTTCAAAATCATTGATGATTGAGTTTATGAAATCACATTATTATGATCCTTATATTGCTCAATATATTCAGCCTAAAAAAGAATATAAAGTAAAATTAAAAGATGCTGATAAAGATTTTGTATTTGATGCAACAAAGGCAGATATGCAAAAATTTGATAAAATTATTGATGAGATTGAACCTGGGGCATTGCGAATTCCGGTCTTAATTAAAAAATATGTAAAGCAAAACGCACGTTTGGTGGCTTTTAATGTTGATCCAAAATTCAATAATGCTGTTGATGGATTGATGTACATTAAAGTTGCAGACATTCCCGAAAGTACTGTAAAACCAGTGATGGAGGAATTCCAAGCTGAGTTAGAACGAAAAGCTACAGAATTATCAAACTTATAATTTTTTTTAATTCTTTTTTAAAAAAATATTAATTTCAAGAAAAAAAATGAATACGCTTCTCAAAATTCTATTGACTGCATTAGCTGTTTTTTTCTTGGCTGCTGTTTTACCTGGGGTTGCAGTTGAAAACTATATCTCGGCAATAACAGTTGCGTTGGTAATTGGGCTTTTGAATATTTTTGTTAGACCTATTATTGTTCTTCTTACTTTACCTGCAACAATTTTTTCATTAGGCCTGTTTTTGATTGTAATAAATGCAGGGATTATTTTGTTGGCAGATAAATTTGTTGACGGATTTATGGTTGCTGGTTTTTTTGATGCGGTTGTTTTCAGTGTTTTACTATCAATTGTACGATCGTTATTAGTATCTCTTATAAAAGAAGAGAATACACAGTAAGCATTGTTTTTCATAAACTAGCTGAATTCAATTAGATTGCAGAAAAAATCACTAATTATTTTTACCCGCTAAAAAATTATAAAATTTAGAGACAATTTTACTGATTCGTGATGATTCAGCAACCAATTTTTTTACACAAATATGAATTACAAAAGTCGAGTTGTGCAGAAAATATTGTCTCTTTTCAAAGTGCTGAAGAAATAATTTAACATATTAAAGACACCATAAAAAAATAGTTTCATTTCTCCCAAATTTATTTTTTTAGACTTCAATATGTCAAGAATTAGTAGCTAGGAGTTTATTGAAGAATATAATAAAAATTCAAAATAAAATACGATAAGTAGACTTGTTGAATTGCTTACAGCTTCTTTAAATACAAAAGATCTAGAAAAAACACAGAGTACTAAAGAAATCAATGAGTTTTTGTCAAAACTTTTAACTCCAAACAAAACTCATCAATTTTTAGAATCGTTCTATTTATTAAAATAATTTATTGTAGATCTTAATTTACAAAAGTAGCTCTTTGTAAACGATCATTTACAGAAACTCCCAAACCAATTTCTGGTAATTTTTCTGCAATAATTATATCGAGTTGTAGCGCGTCTAATTTGTGCAAAGCATCATACAAATTGGTTGCAGCTTCCTCTAAATTTCCTACTCTTGAAAGTATAATTTCGTGCAAAATAGTTTCTGATTTATAAGAAGAATTGAAAGATAAAATCCCTATTTTTTTTCCTTCAAATTTTTTAATTTCATTTTCAACATCCGATGTTAAAACGGTTGAGGTTTTTGGCGCATAATGCTTTAACAACATTCCTGGAGCCTCAGGATTTTCTGCTTTGTTGTTTTTTATATGTATTTTTCCAATTACTTTTTCAATAGTTTCTATGGATAAAGCACCTAATCTATATAAAATTGGCTCTTCGTTTTCAAAGCCAATGATGGTTGATTCTATGCCATTTTTACAAGGACCACCATCTAAAATTAATTCAATTTCTTTATCAAAATAATGTGTAACATGTTCTGGTTTTGTGGGGCTAATACTATTAAAAGGATTTGCACTTGGAGCAGCTAATGGGAAAGTTAATTGTTTTAATAATTCCAGTGTTAATGGATGATTTGGCACACGAACAGCTACAGTATTTTTGCCTGCAGTTATCAAATCTGGAATGTTTGAGTTTTTTTTCAATACCAAAGTTAAAGAACCAGGCCAAAATGTTTCTGCTAAAATTTGTGCTTTTTTAGGAACGTATGAAACTACATTTTTCAGAGCATCAATTGAAGCAATATGCACAATTAACGGATTAAAATGAGGTCTTTTTTTGGTAGAAAAAATCTTTTTTACGGCTTTTTCACTAAAAATATTTCCAGCCAAACCATACACAGTTTCTGTTGGAATTGCCACTAATCTTTCATTCGTTAAAATGGTAATGGCTTTTTGGATGTCTTTAGAAATCAAACTCATATCGAGTGTAAATTTACATATAAAATCTAAAATTCTGGAGTCACAGAAAAACTCATTTTTTCCATCGTTTTTGGATGTAAAAACTCTATAAATTCCGCATGAAGATACAGTCTTTTTTCTTTTTTTCCATACAAATCATCCCCAACAATAGGTGCATTCAATCCGTTTTTGTGAGCTGCATGCACTCGTAATTGATGCGTTCTTCCTGTAATTGGATAAAAATAAACCTTCGTTTTATCATTTTCAATTCGGATGATTTCCCAAAATGTTTCCGCTTTTTTTCCGAATTCAAAGTCAACCAATTGTTTGGGTCTGTCATCCAAATCCAATCGAATAGGAAGTGATATTTTCCCGCTTTTTTCTTCTAATTTTCCATCCAACAAGGCAACATAGCGTTTTTTGACAGTTCTTTTTATAAATTGCTCTTGTAAAATTTTATTAGCTTCTTTCGTTTTTGTCAACACTAAAATTCCAGAAGTAGACATGTCCAAACGATGGACAATTAATGGCCCTGTTGCCTCAGGATATTTTTCTTTCATTCGTGTATAAACCGAATCTGAAATTTCTTTGCCAGGAACTGATAAAAATTCAGTTGGTTTGTTTACTACAATGAGTTCGTCGTCTTCATAAATGATAGAAATTTCTTGGTGTTCTGAGAGATTTTCAATCAATAAATTTTCATTCATTTTCATGTCCTTTAACATGTGAGATAAAATAGGTTTGCAACGACTTTGGCAGGCAGGATAAAAGTTTTTATGCTTTCTGATTTCTGAATTTGGTGAAATTCCCCACCAAAATTCTGCCATACAAATGGGTCTCAAATCATTCAAAAACGCATATTGCAGTAATTTTGGAGCAGCACACTCTCCAGCACCAGCAGGAGGTTTTACAGGGGGATTGCTAAAAATATCTAATAAACTTTTAGGTTCTTTTTTAGAGTTTAAAAAAGTGTAATTTTGAAACAACGTTTCTTGTAAATAATTTGATTTTTGGATGCGTTCCTTTTTTAAGAAAGCAATTTTTTCTTCAAAATGAGTTAATTTTCTTAATTTTTCATGAAGATCGTTTTCATAATATTCTTTCAATTCTTTATAAAAAAACTGATCATTGAAACTCTCTTGGGCTAATTTTTTACAAAGTATTTGAAAGTCAATTTCAGAAAGATGATTGGCAAGGGTTTTCTTACGATTTTTTCTTTCAGTTTTTGAAATCTTCATTTTTTTTCGCTGAAAAGCTAAATCTTCCTCAATATGTTGAAATCTTTTTTTAACTGATTTTTTTAAAGAGATAAACGTTTCATCCTTTTTTAATGCTGAAATTTCTCGATTTATTTTATCTAATTCAGTTTCGCCTTTCACATAAAAACTTCCCTCAGTTCGCATATTAAAAACAGGAGGAACAAATTTTTCGGGCAAACTATTATCACCCAATTTTCCTGAAAAAGCCGTTAAATATCCAATTTCATCAAATTTGTTTTGAACCACTAAAACCCCAAACATTTTGCCAATTGCAGTTGAATTTTTGCTGTCTTGTAGTCCAAAATCATGCTGAAAGTCTTTTTGATCTTCTAGATATTCTTGCAACTCTCTTACTGCAATTTTTGCCAAATCAGTAGGCTCATAATAAAATGGGAATGTAAATTTTTCGGGAAGATTGATATTTGAAATATCAGTTTTAAAATGTTGAAAATGTTTCAAATTTTGATGAATTAATGCGCTTCCAACCAATTATTTCCAACACCAATTTCCACATCCAAAGGCACTTTTAATGAAAAAGCGTTTTCCATTTCGTGTTTTATGATAGATTTTAAAATTATTAATTCGTCTTTGTGAGCATCAAAAACCAATTCATCATGCACTTGTAAAATCATTTTTGATTTGAAATTTTCTTGCTCAAAACGCTTGTGAATATTGATCATTGCCAATTTTATAATATCAGCAGCAGAACCTTGAATGGGCGCATTTACCGCATTTCGTTCAGCAGCTCCTCTTACTACAGCATTTCTAGAATTGATGTCTTTTAGATAACGTCTTCTGTTTAAAACGGTTTCAACATAGCCATTTTCTCTTGCAAAATCTACTTGCGAAGACATATACGCTTTCAATTTTGGATAGGTTTCATAATATGTATCAATCAATTCTTTTGCTTCACTTCTAGTAAGGTTGGTTTGATTGCTTAAACCGAAAGCAGAAACCCCGTAAATAATTCCGAAATTGACTGTTTTTGCATTGCTTCTTTGTTCGCGAGTTACTTCATTAATAGGAATATTAAATACTTTTGCAGCTGTGGAAGCGTGAATATCCTCGCCATTTTTAAACGCATTCATCATGGTTTCTTCTTCGCTTAATGCGGCAATAATTCGCAATTCTATTTGGCTATAATCGGCTGCTAACAATACATAATCTTCATTTCTTGGTATAAAAGCTTTTCGCACTTCACGACCTCGTTCTGTTCTAATTGGAATGTTCTGTAAGTTCGGATTGTTAGAACTCAACCTTCCTGTAGCAGCAACTGCTTGCGCATATTCAGTATGAATTCTTCCTGTTTTTGGATTGATTTCATTCGGCAAAGCGTCTACATAGGTACTTTGTAATTTTTTATATTGACGATAATCTTGAATGTCTCTTATAATTTGATGGTCTTTTGCTAGGTAAGAAAGAATATCTTCGCCAGTGGCGTATTGACCAGTTTTGGTTTTTTTTGGTTTGTCAATCAATTTTAAATTTTCGAACAAAACCACTCCTAATTGTTTTGGTGAAGCAATGTTAAATTCCTCACCAGCTTGGGTATAAATTGCTTTTTCTAATCTGTCAATATCCTCAGTAAGTGCTACAGAAAGAGTTTTCAAATACTCAGTATTGATGTTAATCCCTTCAATTTCCATAGAAGTCAATACCGAAACTAAAGGCAATTCCACGTTATTAAATAGTTTGGTAACGTTTCCAGTTTCCAATTCTTTCGTAAAATGATTTTTTAATTGCAAGGTAATATCAGCATCTTCTACTGCATATTCTGTTTGTTCTTTGATGGAAACAGCTCTCATAGAAAGTTGATTTTTTCCTTTTTTTCCGATCAATTCTGTGATAGAAACTGGCTGATAATTCAAATATGTTTCTGCCAAAACATCCATATTGTGGCGCATATCAGGATTGATGAGATAATGTGCAATCATGGTGTCAAACAACGTTCCTTTGACTTGCATGTTATAATTTGACAACACTTTCAGGTCGTATTTTAAGTTGTGCCCAATTTTTTCAATGTCTTCTGATTCGAAAAACATCCGAAATTCTTCCAAAATTATTTTTGTTTCTTGTTGATTTTCAGGAAATAAAACATAATACCCTTTGCCAATTTCATAAGAAAAAGACATGCCAATTAATTCCACTTCCAAAGCTCGCAAACCTGTGGTTTCGGTATCAAAACAAACTGATTTTTGTTGCATTAATTTATCAATTAACATTTTTCTTGAAAACGGAGAATTGATATGTTGATAAAAATGAGAAGTGTTTTCAATGGTTTTAAAACCACTAGCAATATCAATTTCAGAAACATTTCCACTTCCTGGACTCGCAAATAAATCAAACTGATTTGAACTATTTACAGGTGATTTTTTTTCAGTAACTATTGGTTTTTCAGCAATATCTTCAGGATTATTTGGGGTATTATTTTGTGAAAAAGTATTCGTAAAATTCACCAATAAGTTTCGGAATTCTAAGTCGTTAAAAATTTCAGTAACTTTTTCTAAATCAGGTTGATCTAAGGTAAAATTATCCGCATTAAATTCCACAGGAACATCCAACATAATAGTAGCTAATTTTTTTGAAAGCATGCCTAAATCTTTGGCAGCTTCAATTTTCTCTTTCATTTTTCCTGATAATTGATGGGTGTTTGCAAGTAAATTTTCCATTGAACCAAAATCAGCAATAAACTTTTTTGCTGTTTTTTCGCCAACTCCAGGCAACCCAGGAATATTATCAGAAGCATCTCCCATCATTCCTAAAAAATCAATGACTTGCAATGGATTTTCTACTTCAAAATTTTGTTTCACTTCTTCAACTCCCCAAATATCATAACCCCCCCCAAAACGTGGTTTATACATAAAAATATTTTCGGAAACGAGTTGTGCAAAATCTTTATCTGGTGTAACCATGTAGGTTTTATACCCCTCTTTTTCAGCTTGTTTTGAAAGTGTTCCAATCACATCATCTGCTTCAAAACCCTCTTTTACCATGATTGGAATGTGCATGGCTCGCAAAATTTCTTCAATATAAGGCACTGCAATTTTAATGGCTTCTGGAGTAGCATCTCTGTTTGCTTTATAAGCTTCGTAAAGTTCGGTTCTTTCTGCACTGCCTCCTTTGTCAAAACAAACCGCTAAATGATCCGGTTTTTCACGTTTGATGACATCCAACAGAGAGTTCATAAATCCCATAATTGCTGAAGTATCAAGTCCTTTTGAGTTGATTCTTGGGTTTTTAATAAAAGCATAATAGCCTCTGAAAATCAATGCGTATGCATCTACTAAAAAAAGTCGTTTTTGTGTTGACATGGTATTTTTTCTTACGAATGCTAAAACTACAAAACTTTAACAGGATGTTAAAATTCATTCTTGTTTTAATAGGTATCTTTGATAAATTTTTTAAAATAAAAGGGAATTATGGGTCGTTGGATTTTTCTAATCGTATTGATTTTTTTAATCATTTTTCTCGATTTTTACGCTTTTCAGGCATTTAAAACCGCATTTAAAAATAAATCAGCACGCTTCATTTCAATGTTTGTAAACATTGGAATATATGTTTTTTTCCTATTTACCATTCTAACGTATTCAAGAAGTGATGGTCAAACACCTCAATTTCAGTTAGCCGCAGGATTGTTATTGACCTTTTTAATTCCAAAATTGGTCATTGTCATCATGCTTTTTGGCGAAGATATTTTTAGAGGAATTGTGAAAGTAATTTCAATGATTTCGGATTCTGAAACTCAACCTTTAGTTGGCAGAAGAAAGTTCATTTCGCAATTGGCTTTGGGTATTGCAGCCATTCCTTTCGCATCCTTTATTTATGGAATTATTCAAGGAAAATATAATTATAAAGTACTAAAATATCAATTGTCTTTTAAAGATTTGCCTGATGCTTTTGACGGATTTACCATCACTCAAATTTCGGATATTCATTCAGGAAGTTTTACGAATGCTGAAAAAATTCAATATGGTGTTGATTTAATCAACGAGCAAAAATCAGATGTGATTTTATTTACAGGTGATATTGTGAATAACAAAGCTGATGAAATGGATAATTGGATGGAAATGTTTGGCAAATTAGAGGCGAAACAAGGGAAATTTTCAATTCTTGGGAATCATGATTATGGCGATTATATGGATTGGAAAACACCACAAGAAAAAATAAATAATTTTCAGGCTGTAAAAGATATTCACAAAAAAATTGGGTTTGATTTGTTGTTGGATGAACATCGTTATTTGGAAAAAAACGGTCATAAAATTGCGCTTTTAGGAGTTGAAAATTGGGGAAAAGGCTTCAATCAAAAAGGAGATTTGGAAAAAGCATCCTCAGGAATATTAAAAGAAGATTTTAAAATTTTGATGACACATGACCCAAGTCATTGGGAATATAAAGTGAAAAATGACGATTTCCATTATCATTTAACCTTGAGTGGTCATACACATGGATTGCAAATGGGGATTGAAATTCCTGGTTGGTTTAAATGGAGTCCATCACAATATGTGTATAAACAATGGGCAGGATTGTATGAAGAATTTGGCAGATACATCAATGTAAATAGAGGTTTTGGATATCATGCATTTCCTGGAAGAGTTGGAATTTGGCCTGAAATTACTACTATTGAACTTAAAAAAACCTCATCTTCAGTATAATTCAGAAGATTTGTTATATTTGTGTTGTGATATAAAAAATTTATCAGTTTTTACCCTTAAAAACAGTTGGTTATGACAAAATTTGGAGAATTAATTAGTATTGACAAGCCTGTTTTGATTGATTTTTATTCAGATTTGGATGATGTTGAAAGCAGTGTTGAAACGTTAAGAGATGTTGCTGCAGCTTTAGGAGATAAAGCAAAAGTGATTAAAATTGACATTAATAAAAATGAAGTTTTAGCTGATGCACTTCGCGTGAAAGGAAATCCTACATTTATGATTTATAAGAATGGTGAAATGAAGTGGCGTCAAACAGGTTTTCAAGATGCAAATACTTTGATTGGTTTGGTACAACAATACGTTTAGTTAGATAGAAATTTATTTAAAAAGCCCTAAAAAGTTATATAACTTTTTAGGGCTTTTTTTGTTGAGAAATTTTAATTCCTACAAAATTATATTACATCTTGCAGGAATTTTTCCTTTATTTTCCCTCTTCTTGAGGCATAATATGTTCAAATAATAAAAGTGTGTTGTTAAACTCTTCTTGTATTTTTTTTACAAACTCTGCATCTTCATCATGCTCAATTACTTGGTCAATAACACGTCTGTATAAATATCTGAACGTAATGTCAAATTCTTCAAAAATGATGTCAAATTCTTCTGTCGAAAAGGTGCTAAACCAAATCAATTTTTCTCTAAATAATTTAATTAACGTTTTTGCAGTAGCGCGTGCTTTTTCAACTTCACCCAATTTATAGTACATATTTGGATATTCAACAGACAAACTGTAATGGTCAAAATCTCTGATAGGCATTTTTTCGATAGATAAATCTAGTACTTCAATCGCTTTTGCTGTATCACCTTCTAATGCAAATTCGTTTGACAATCGCATCAAACTATTTCGCAAAGAAATAGAATTGCGTTTGGTTTGTTCGTCTAAATAAATTTTGCCATCATTGATATTTCTCCAATTCCATTTTTGAATGTTTTTATACATTTTTTCAGAATCGATTCTTCCAATATCAAACAAACTAACTTCCCTGATGACTTGTCCATTTTCATCATAATATTTGGTAGGCGTTTTTATAGGAACAAACTTAAATGAAACTCCATCTAACTGTAAATAGTCTTTTAGCCAAATATATTCGCTATTTGAATTTGAGCCCCCTGTAAAATAAATAGGGCGTTTCCAATCAAAATTGTTTAAAATATCCAACATTAAAATGGTGTTTTTGGCAATTGCTCTATCAATAGTAATATCAATGTAAGGCACTATTTTGTCAGCATCTTTTGAAGCAACAATTCCATATTTTAGCGCATTTTCTTTATTTACAGGAATTCTAATTTTATTTACAGGTAATATTTTTTCTGGATTTCCGTCATCATCTAAATCATAAAAAGTACGCTTGTCATTGCTACGAATCCATTTCATAAAATTGTCCAAATCCAATACGGAATCTTTCAATTGCGGAAACAATTCAGAAAAATAATACGCAACATCCAAGGTTCCATATTTGTATTCATCATGTGTTAATTGCGATGGAATTGGAGGTGCATCATAAGTTGCACGTTTCATTTGATCGATATACCAATCTGTTTGAAAAAGACTTGTATTTACCAATTTGATATCTGTTCTAATGCCTTCCACTTCTTGCATGTACCACAAAGGGAAAGTGTCATTATCACCAATGGTAAATAGAATTGCATTGGGGTCGCAACTTTCTAAATATGCTTGTGCATTTAAATGGGTTGTGTATCTGTTGGAACGATCGTGATCATCCCAATTTTCAACAGCCATCAAAGTTGGAACTGCTACTAAAGACAGCATACTTACACCAATTGCCAATGCTTTTTTATTGATAAAATTTTTGAAATATTCGTACAAAGCCAATACTCCAAAACCAATCCAAATGGCAAAAATATAGAAACTTCCAACTACAGCATAGTCACGCTCTCTAGGTTCAAACGGTTTTGGGTTGGTATAAAATATAATGGCTGCTCCTGTAAATAAGAAAAATAGCAATAGGGTAAAGAAGTTTTCTTTATCCCATTTTATTTGGTATATGAATCCTAAAAGTCCTAGAAAGAGTGGTAAAAAATAGTAGGTATTTCTTCCTTTATTTTCCAAAACATCTGAAGGTAATTTTTGTTGAGAACCCAATCTTGCTTCGTCAATAAAGTCAATGCCACTCAGCCAATTTCCATTAAAAATATCCATTTGACCTTGAGTATCATTTTGACGCCCTACAAAATTCCACATAAAATAACGACCATACATGTAGCCAAATTGATAGCTAAACATAAATTTCATATTCTCAATAAACGTGGGTCTTCGTTTGCTGTTTTCAGGAATACCCGCAATTTGTTTGTACAATTTTTCTTTGGATGGGTCTACCATTCTTGGAATAAAACCTTTGTGTTTGTCACTGTAATTTGGCAAAACACCTTCATAAACATTTACAATAACGTATTTCCCGTTTTTCTTTTCGTATTTTGGTTTGTCATCTTTAGTAGGATTGCTTGCATCTTGCTCTCTTTCGAAAGAATTCGAATAATAGGTATCATAAAAAACATTGGCATCACCATATTGTTCACGTTCATAATATGCTAATAATTCGCGGGCACTCGAAGGATTATTTTCGTTGATGGTCGTATTTGCGTTCGCTCTTATTGGCAACATCATCCAAGAAGAAAATCCAATCATGACAAAAAGTAAAGATAAAATGAGCGTATTTGCAGTTACTTTTTGATGTTTTTTGGTTGATGTTAATCCAACATAAAATACAATGATTAGTATGATTCCAGCTATGATTGTTCCAGAATTGTAGGGCAAACCAATAGTATTGATGAAAAATAATTCAGCAGCACTAAAGAATTTTAGCGTAAAAGGAAATATAAATTTGAAAACCAATAACAATACAAATACCGAGAAAATAGTGGCAATTGCAGATGTTTTTAGGTTAATTTTCGGATAAGTTTTAAAGAAATATAGCATTACAATTGCAGGAATTACCAACAATGAAAGGATGTGAACACCAAATGATAAACCTACTATGAAACTAATCAATATTAGCCATTTATTACCTCTTGTCGTATGGATTTCACTTTCCCATTTCAATCCTAACCAAAATAAAATTGCCATTAAAAATGATGACATGGCATACACTTCACCTTCCACAGCACTGAACCAAAAACTATCAGAAAATGTGTATGCTAACGAACCAACCAAACTACTTCCAAGAATTGCAATATAACTCCCTTCTGTAATTTCGCCTGATTTCTGAGCTATTTTTTGAGCCAAATTTGTGATAGTCCAAAACATAAACAAAATGGTAAATGCACTTGATAAGGCAGACATAAAATTTACCATTTTAGCAATTTCACTAACATCAGAAGTGAACATCGCAAAGAAAGCACCCAGCATTTGAAACAAAGGCGCTCCTGGTGGATGGCCAACTTCCAATTTTACTGATGTTGCAATGTATTCTCCTACATCCCAAGCACTTACAGTGGGCTCAATAGTTAAAGTGTAAGTGATTAAGGCGATTCCAAATGTAATCCAACCTAAAATTAGATTCCATTTTTTAAAATTTTCTGAGGTCATAAAATAGGATTAAACTAGAGGCGAATTTAGCAATAAATATCAATAAAATGAGGATATAATTAGATTTCTAATGTAAGTGTCGGTCATAAAACTTTGTTAAACCTAAAAATTACGAAAATTTGTTTGTCAAATAAAAACTTTGCGTTAAATTTGCAACCGCTTAAAGAGCATTGGCCTATGGTGTAATGGTAACACACCGGTTTTTGGTACCGATTTTCAAGGTTCGAGTCCTTGTAGGCCAACGAAAAAGTCTTAACAGAAATGTTAAGACTTTTTTTATGAGGTTAAATATTCCTTCAATTCTTGATAAGAACTTATTTTTTTTGCAACTTTTTCTTTATTTATAATTTCCTGAACTTGCTTAGGGATTGTCACTTTTACTGATAAAGTTTCTTCTACAACATCCAAAAACTTTACAGGATGAGCAGTTTCTAAAAAAACACCAAATTCAGTGGTATTCAATACATATTTTTTCAATCCTAAATAACCAACTGCGCCATGAGGATCAGCAATATAATTTGAATTGGTATAAATTTTTTTCATTGCTTCACGTGTTTCATCATCTGTAAAGCTAAAAGAGGAAAAGTTTTTTTTCAATGCATCAAAATTATTTTGATACAATTCTTGAATTCTGATAAAATTACTCGGATTTCCAACATCCATTGCGTTTGAAATGGTAGCTTTTGATGGTTTTGGAGCATATTTTCCTTCAATCAAATAGTTTGGAACGGTGTCATTGATATTGGTTGCTGCAATAAAATGCTTGATAGGCAATCCTAATTTTTGAGCAACAATTCCTGCGCAAATATTTCCAAAGTTTCCACTTGGAACTGAAAAAACCAACTCTTTATTATGTTTTTTTAATTCTTTATAAGCATAGAAAAAATAGAACATTTGTGGCAACCAACGTGCAATATTGATGGAATTTGCTGAGGTCAATTTTATGGTAATTTCTGCATCTAAAAAAGCGGTTTTTACCATTTCTTGACAATCATCAAAAACACCATCAACCTCCAATGCAGTAATATTTTGACCCAAAGTTGTCAATTGTTTTTCCTGGATGTCACTTACTTTTCCTGACGGATATAAAATGACAACATTTACACCTTTTGTGCCCAAAAAACCATTGGCAACTGCGCCTCCAGTATCACCAGAAGTGGCTACTAAAACCGTCAATTCTTCTTCGTTATGTTGATTGAAATATTCCAAACACTTCGCCATAAATTTTGCGCCAACATCTTTAAAAGCCATTGTAGGACCATGAAATAATTCTAATGAAGCGCAGTTTTCATCAATTTTTACCAAAGGAAAATCAAAAAAAATGGTTTCTGAAATGATTTCTTTTAATTTTTCTTCAGGAATTTCATTACCGATAAATTGTTTAATGACTTCAAACGCAATTTCATGGTTAGAATAGCTTTCGATATTTTCAAAAAAATCACTTGGAAGTGGTGTTATTTTTTCAGGAAAATACAAACCTCTGTCAGGAGCAATACCACTAATGACAGCATTTATAAAGTTTGTTTTTGGAGAATTATGGTTTAGACTGTAGTAGTTCATATTACTTTTTTTCAAGAATTTTTATCCCTTCATTATTCACTTTCGAAATAAAAGCAGTGGCTTCAATTCCCGTGTTTTTATAATTATGCTGAATCGCCTCAAACACTTTTTTAGCAATTACATCACCTTTGCAAAGAGCGAAAATAGTTGGTCCTGAGCCACTAATTCCAGCGCCTAAAGCACCTGCATTTATGGCATTTTGTTTTACAACATCAAAAAGCGGAATTAAGTTTTTGCGAGCTGGCTCTACAATAATATCTACTAAAGAATGCCCAATCAATTCGTAGTTATTCGCATACAAACCAGCAATCAAACCACCTACATTTGCCCATTGAGTTACGGCATCTTTCAGTAGAATTTCTTTCGGCAAAACTTCTCTTGCATCTTTGGTTTTGATTTCTATTTGTGGGTGAATTGCTACCAATCGCAATTCATTTGGAACAGGCAATTTAATGATTTCTAAAGGATTGTAACTTCTTACTAAGACAAAACCTCCATACGTTGCGGCTGCTACATTATCGGCAATTTGTGACCCACAAGCCACCTCTTCACCAAACATGGCATATTTGGTCAATTCTAGTTCAGAGAAACGATTTTGCAAAAATTGATTCGCACCAAAAGCAGCACCAGCAGCACTTGCAGCACTACTTCCAAGACCGCTTCCTGGCGAAAACCCTTTGTGAATGGTAATTGAAATTCCAAAATCGGCATTACATTCTAGCAACATTTTTTTAACAACAGCACTTGCAGCGTTTTTGTCCACATCAAAAGGTAAATTTGCTCCTGTAATTTCGGTAATTTTTACTCCTTTTTCAGTAGTTTTTGTAAACGTCATTTCGTCACCAACAGTATCAATTGCAAATCCGAGTGAATCAAATCCACAAGAAACATTGGCTACTGTTGCTGGGGAAAATATTTTTAAATAATTCATTTTGTTGTTTAAAGTTTAAAATTTTGGATTCAATGTTCAAAAGTAGCTAAATATCCAATTAAAGTTATTGATTAATTATTTCCAATTCTGATAACATCTGCAAAAATTCCTGATGCTGTTACTTCAGCTCCAGCTCCTGCACCTTTTATCAATAATGGATTTTTTGAATATCTGTCAGTAAAAAACAATACAATATTATCACTTCCTTCCAGATTGTAAAATGGATGTTGTGGAGGTATTTCTTGCAAACCAACATTGGCTTTTCCATCCAAAAATTCAGCTACATATTTCAACCTACAGTTTTTTGAAGCGGCTTTTTGATAGATTTCTTGAAATTGATTTTCAAATTTCAGTAACGAATCAAAAAAGCTTTGGTTATCACCAGTTTCTAAGGTTTCTTTTGGTAAAAAAGCTTGATTTTGAATGTCTTTCAATTCCAAAGAATGACCACTTTCACGTGCTAAAATCAATATTTTTCTGGCAACATCAATACCACTCAAATCAATTTTTGGATCAGGTTCTGTATATCCCTCTTTTTGGGCTTGCATAACCACACTTTGAAAAGTCGTTTTTTTATCAAAATTATTGAAAACAAAATTCAAACTTCCTGATAAAACAGCTTGTATTTTATGGATTTTATCTCCTGAATTTATTAAATTTTTAAGGGTGTCAATAATCGGTAAACCTGCACCAACATTAGTTTCAAATAAAAATGGAGCATTGTATTTTCTTGAAATTCTTTTCAGATTTTTATAATTTTCTAAGTTTGAAGCACAAGCAATTTTATTGCAAGTTACCACAGCAATACTCTCTCTCAAATAATTTGAATACATAGCTGCAACTTGCTCATTGGCAGTATTATCAATAAAAACGGAGTTGCGTAAATTTAGTAATTTTGCATTGTTGAAAAATCCGTCCAAACTTGCATTTTCTCCATTTTCTAGTTCCTTTTTCCAGTTTGATAAAGAAATTCCATTTTTATCAAAAATCATTTTCTTAGAATTTGAAATTCCAATAACACGAATATTGAGTTTGAGGTGTTCTTTCAAATGGTTTTTTTGTTGATGTAGTTGCGCTAAAAAACGTTCACCAACATTCCCAATTCCAGTAACAAAAAGGTTTAATTGTTTTATTTTTTCTTCAAAAAACTGCTCGTGTAGAGTGTTCAACGCTTTTTTGGCATCTTTTTTATTGATAACTGCCGAAATATTTTTCTCTGAAGAACCTTGTGCAATAGCTCTAATATTTACATTATTTTTCCCAAGTGCACTGAATATTTGTCCGCTTAAACCTTGGTGGTTTTTCATGCTTTCGCCAACAACTGCAATGATTGCCAAATCACTTTCAATATGAATTGGTTTGATTTTTTTTCGTTCAATTTCTACACAGAAGGTTTCTTCTAAAGAAAGTTTCGCTTTTGGAGCATCATTTTCATAAACACCAACGCAAATTGAATATTCTGAAGATGCTTGAGTGATAAAAATTACATTGATTTTTTGTTGAGAAAGTGTTTCAAATAATCGTTTTGAAAAACCAGGAATTCCAACCATTCCTCCCCCTTCAAGGGTTATCAAACTGATGTTTTCAATGTGTGAAATTCCTTTAACTGCTCCGTTTTTTTGAGGATTATTTGAAATTAAAGTTCCTGAATTTTCAGGTTCAAAGGTATTTTTGATTCTAATAGGAATTTCTTTTCGCAAAGCAGGCTGAATTGTTGGTGGATATAGCACTTTTGCACCAAAATGTGATAATTCCATAGCTTCTTCATATGAAATTTCTTTGATCGCAAATGCTTGTTTTACGATGGTTGGATTGGCAGTAAACATACCACTTACATCTGTCCAAATTTCCAATTCATCAGCATCCAAAGCAGCTGCGAAAATAGCAGCAGAATAATCTGAGCCTCCTCTTCCTAAAGTGGTAATTTCTCCTCCTTCATTTGAAGAAATAAACCCTCCAAAAATGGTAACTTGATGTGAATTTGTGTTAAAAAAATAAGTAATGTTTTGATTTGTTTTTCCAAAATCAACTTGTGCATTCAAGTAATTGGAATCTGTAATTATCAGTTTGTTGCTTTCCTGATGTGCGGCATCAAACAGTTCTTTTGCGGCATTTGCAATGATAAAAGAAGACAATTTTTCTCCAAAACTCGAAACTTTTGCCAACGTTTTGGCAGATAATTCTTGCAGTAAAAAAATCCCTTGGTAGATTGATAATACTTTATTAAATAAAGAGTTTGCCTTTTCAGCAACTTCAGTAATATTTGTTTTAATTAATTCATTGATGACTTCAAAATGTAGTTTTTGAATGATTTCTAGTTGCTCTTTTGCTAGTTCAATATTTTGTAAAGCGTGGTTTGCTCCAGCTAATAAATTGTCGGTAGTTTTTCCAAATGCAGAGACAATCACTGCAATTTTTGTTTCATTTGATGCGTCAGAAACAATCTTTAAAACTTTCTTTATATTTTCTGAATTGGCTACTGATGAGCCTCCAAATTTTAGTACTTTCATCTTGTTAAGGATAAATAGGTTGATTGATTTTTAAGGGTTTTTGTTTCGAATTTTGTTCGAAAAATAATGATAGGATGATATAAATAGTGAGAACCCCTAAAGGGTAAATGTTGAAGTTGTATTTAGAGTTTTCGTTGCAGAGATGCAAAAAACTGAAGTCAAATTTGAAAGATTTTTATTTAAAAAAGAAAATTTCATGTGCCAAAAGTAATGGTTAAAATTATCTTAGCAACATTTATTATTTATTTTTTTGATAAATGAAACAATAAATATGAATAGATCATAAAAAATGTTAAAATATTAAATAATACTATTTTTTACCAATCAAATTTGATTTTTCCTTAATGATTGTTGCAATGGGTTTATTTTCAATTTTACTTTCTAACCAAGACAAAATATCCAAGTATAAAAAGGCTCTTTTTTCGTAAGTATGGTTTTCATATTTCTTTAAACGAGCGTGAATTTTTTTGAATTCGTTTTTAATTTCATGTGGAAAAACATCACTCAAATCTTTGATAGAAATGATAAATTCTTTTTGGACTTCTTGCAAATTTTCCATTTTTATCAGGAACTTATAAGTGTCTAAAAACTGTCTTTCAAGGTCGTAATCTAATCCACATTCATAGTGTGCTATCAAGTTTAAAACACGTGCAAAACATTGTAAATCTTCACCTGCATTTAAGTTTTTTGAATCAATAATCTTTTCTAAATAGTTGATGCACAGTTCGTTTTTCCCCATCCCGAAATACAAACAGGCAATTTTGTAATACAACATCACAATATGATGCGAATCCAATCTACTATGATATTGCTCAATTTTTTTATTGATAATTGCCACCAAATATTCACCCTCCGCAAAAGTGGCTTCCAAGAAATGCAAATGCAATTTATTTGCATACAAATATTGAAAAATAAGTACTTCAGTATTGGTATTTAAAGGGACATAATCGTGTGCAACATCTTCTTCAAATGATTGCAACTCCTCTTTAAAAGTGCTGATTTTCTTGACGAAAAAGGAAGCTTCTAACAAATAATTTTTCCCTTTTAGATAAAAAACAGGATGCAAACCAATCAACTTTTTATTTTCTTGAAAAAGACTTACCCATTTTTTGGCATATTTATAGCTCTGTAAAAAATCTTGAGTTAGCAGACTAAACCATAAATGTGATTTGTATAACCATAATTTTTCTCTAAATCCAAATGTATTGAAGTCGTATTTTGGCAATTTGCTGTAAAAATAAGAGTTGATAAATTCCAATTCTTCGTTGTTTTTTACATACCCATTTTGCAATAAATGACTATACAATTGCAAAGATAAATTAGACAATTTACTAGCAATTACGTTTTGCTGACTCAGCGTTTTTGCTTGCTCTGAAAGGTGGTCAGCCCTGTTGCTTAAACTTCGTGTAATGTACTGTGTTTCAATTACTTTTTCGAGTTCTACAATTTCGTAGGCTATGTTTTTTTCTTCGTTCTCAAGCGCAAAAGTTTTGGCTTTATCCAACAATTTTAAACTCTGTTTATACAATCCTTTTTGATATAAAACCGTTGCAAAATCGAGCTGTTCTCTGATTTGAATTCGGATATTTTTGTGAGCAGGATTTAGTCGAAGACTGATGAGAATTTGTTTGTATAAATGTGCTTTTAAATTGGACAATTGCTGTTTGGAAACAATCTCACTTTTGATAATTTCTTTTTCATTATACACTTTTAGTTTTTCTAAAAACTTAAAAAGCGCAAAAAATTTTGCATCAATATTACCTCCCAATCTTCCAACATACAAATTAAATTGTCTTTTTTCGGATTTTGTTAACGACTTAATAAGCACAAAAAGAGCATCATTTTGCTGATTGGCTAATGTAATGTTTTTATTCATAACTATTTTAAAAACAGTATTTTAAGTTGTATATTTTAAGGTTTAGATATCGTGCAAAAAGCAACTTAATATTGCTCAATTGCGAATGCAATATATACATTTGGTATCTACAAATATAATCTTTACATAAATCATGCAAGATAATAAAGTACAAATTTTTGATACCACACTAAGAGATGGAGAACAAGTTCCCGGCTGTAAATTAGATACAAAACAAAAATTAATCATTGCTGAAAGATTGGATTTACTGGGAGTAAACGTCATTGAAGCTGGTTTTCCTGTGTCAAGTCCAGGTGATTTTCTTTCTGTTTCAGAAATCGCAAAAATTGTAAAAAATGCAACTATTTGTGGTTTGACAAGAGCTGTTGAAAATGATATAAAAGTTGCTGCTGAAGCGTTGAAATATGCGAAATTTCCTAGAATTCATACTGGAATTGGAACGAGTGATTCTCACATCAAATTTAAGTTTAATTCAACCAGAGAGGAAGTTATTGAACGTGCAATTAAGGCAGTTACATTCGCGAAATCATTTGTGGAAGATGTCGAATTTTATGCTGAAGATGCAGGAAGAACTGACAATGAATTTTTAGCAAAAGTCTGTGAGGCAGTCATCAAAGCGGGTGCAACAGTGTTGAATATTCCTGATACAACAGGCTATTGTTTGCCAGACGAGTATGGAGCAAAAATCAAATATCTGCGCGAAAATGTCAAAGGAATTGAAAATGTAATTCTTTCTTGTCATTGTCATAATGATTTAGGAATGGCAACTGCCAATTCAATTGCAGGCGTGATTAATGGTGCTCGTCAAATAGAATGTACTATCAATGGAATTGGAGAACGTGCAGGAAATACTGCTTTAGAAGAAGTGGTAATGATTTTAAAACAACATCCATATTTGAATTTGCAGACGAGTATCAATACAAAATTGTTATACGATACCAGTATTTTGGTGCGAGAAAGTATGGGAATGCCTGTGCAACCAAACAAAGCCATTGTTGGAGCAAATGCCTTTGCTCACAGTTCTGGAATTCATCAAGATGGTGTAATTAAAAATAGAGAAACTTACGAAATCATGAATCCTGAAGATGTTGGAGTTACAGAAAGTGCCATTGTTTTAACTGCTAGAAGTGGAAGAGCAGCGTTGGCTTACAGAGCAAAAAAAATTGGTTATGAATTGACCAAAGTTCAATTGGATGTCGCTTATGATGCTTTTTTAACTGTTGCAGATACTCAAAAAGATGTAAAAGACCAAGATATTCATGGTATCATGAAAGAAGTAAGTAATGTTTCAAAAATTGAAATGGTCTAAATGAATCAAACTTTTGTCTTCGAAGGTAGTTGAATACCCTAATTTTTGAGAAATCAATCAACCAAAAAAACCGTTCAGCTACCTTTTTTAAAGCAAATTTTAATACAAAAATTACCATGAAAATTACAATTGCAATGATTCCTGGAGATGGAATTGGTCCTGAAGTTATCGATCAAGCGAAAAAAACACTAGATGCTATTGCAGATACATACAATCATGTTTTTTTGTATAAAGAAGCCCAAATGGGCGCTTGTGCTATTGAAAAAACAGGCAATCCATTACCAGAAAAAACACTTGAAATTTGTAGAAAAGCAGATGCTATTTTAGTAGGTGCTATTGGGGATACAATTTTTGATAACAATTCAACTGCTAAAATTACACCTGTTCAAGGATTGTTGCATTTGAGAAAAGAATTGGGTTTGTTTTGTAATATTCGTCCCATAAAAACCTATGAGGGGTTGATTCATAATTCTCCATTAAAAAGAGAATTTATTTCAGGAACTGATATTTTAATATACAGAGAGTTGACTGGAGGCGTTTATTTTGGGATCAAAGAATTGAGTGATGATGGACAAAGTGCATTTGATGGTTGTTCTTATTCTGTCGAAGAAATTGCAAGAGTTACCCATTTAGCCTTTAAATCTGCTCAAAAAAGAAGAAAAAAACTAACATTAGTTGACAAGGCAAATGTGCTTGAAACATCCCGTTTATGGAGAAAAACAGTCACAGAAATTGCCAAAGAATATGCTGATGTTACCCTAGAGTATTTGTTTGTAGACAATGCAGCAATCCAATTAATTGTAAATCCAAAACAGTTTGATGTCATTTTAACTGAAAATTTATTTGGTGATATCATTGCTGATGAAGCAAGTGTTATTGCTGGCTCAGTAGGATTGTTAGCTTCAGCATCTATTGGCAAAAAAAATGCATTATTCAAACCCATTCACGGTCATCTTTCTCAATTCAAAGGAAAAGATTGTGCAAATCCATTAGCCTCAATATTGTCAGCAGCATTACTTTTACAACATGTTGGTTTACATGAAGAAGCTTTTGCTATTGAAAGAGCTGTTGAAAAATCAATTCTTTTAGGCATTACTACAGAAGATCTTAAAGGAAAAAATAATTATGTCGCAAGCACCTCAAAAGTAGGTGATTTTATCGCGGATTATATTGCCAATCAGGAGGACAGTAATTTGAATTTTCAAAATATTCATATGGGACAAAGTACAATTATTTAAATAAAAGGCTCATTCAATGTCAAATGAAATTCAACTCTCTCAAAAAACAAGAGGGTTTTTTTATCAAAATTTTTCAGATTGAATTTCATAATATAACATATATAAGTATTTGAAAATCAAAAATATAACCTTTTTTTAGAAAGCATGAATGTAACTTACAACACTAATAAATACGCAACAACATTTTAGAATCACTCTATTTTTGTTAACAGAATTAAGTTTTCAAGACATGAAATTAAATAAACACAGTAAAAGATTAACACAAGATGAATCTCAACCAGCATCTCAAGCAATGTTATATGCAGTTGGTTTGACAGAGGAAGACATGCAAAAAGCACAAGTGGGAATTGCAAGCACAGGTTATGATGGAAATCCCTGTAATATGCATTTAAATAAATTGAAAGATGAGGTAAAAATAGAGTGCAATATTGCTGGTTTGGTGGGTTTGGGTTTCAATACTATTGGTGTTTCTGACGGAATTTCTATGGGAACATCCGGGATGAATTATTCCTTAGTTTCGAGAGATATCATTGCAGATTCTATTGAAACTGTCATGAATGCTCAAAGTTATGATGCATTGATTGCTATTGTTGGTTGTGATAAAAACATGCCTGGAGCTATTATTTCTATGTTGCGTTTAAATCGTCCATCTATTATGATGTATGGAGGTTCTACTGCATCAGGAAAATATAAAGGAAGAAAATTGAATATTGTTTCTGCTTTTGAAGCTTTAGGGCAAAAAGTTGCTGGTGAAATTGATGAAAATGAATATAAAGAAATCATCAAAAGAGCCATTCCAGGAGCAGGTGCATGTGGAGGCATGTATACTGCAAATACGATGGCATCAGCCATAGAATGCATGGGTCTTGCATTGCCTTATAATTCATCTATTCCTGCAGAAAACCCACATAAATTATCTGAGGCAGAGAGATACGCAATCGCTATTAAAAACTTACTAGAATTAGATTTAAAACCATTGGATATTATTTCCAAAAAATCTTTAGAAAACGCAGTGGCTTTAGTCAATGCTTTAGGGGGGTCTACCAATGCAGTATTGCACTTTTTAGCGATAGCACATGCTGCAGATATCGATTTTACTTTAGATGATTTTCAGAGAGTTTCAGATAGAACCCCGTTAATTGCAGATTTAAAGCCATCGGGTAAATATTTAATGGAAGATGTTCATGGAGTTGGAGGAATTCCAGCAATAATGAAATATTTATTAGAAAACGGCTTTTTACACGGAGATTGTTTAACGGTTACAGGTAAAACATTGGCTGAAAATTTAGCGAATATAGAACCAATGGAATTCGAAGAGCAAGACGTAATTTTTCCCAAAAATAAAGCGTTGAAATCATCTGGAAATATTCAAATTTTATATGGCAATTTGGCTGAAGAAGGTGCAGTTGCCAAAATTTCAGGAAATGAAGGATTGCTTTTTGAAGGAAAAGCAGTAGTCTATGACGGTGAACAAGCTGCAAACACAGGAATTTCAAATGGTGAAGTTGGTAAAGGAGATGTTGTTGTCATTCGTTATGTAGGTCCAAAAGGCGGCCCAGGAATGCCAGAAATGCTGAAACCAACTTCGTTAATTATGGGTGCAGGTTTGGGAAAAACGGTTGCTTTGATTACTGACGGACGTTTTTCAGGAGGAACTCATGGTTTTGTGGTCGGGCATATTACGCCAGAAGCTCAATCTGGAGGAAATATTGCTTTGGTAAAAACAGGAGATAAAATCAGAATTAGTGCTGAGGATAATACCATAAACGTGCTGATTTCTGAGGAAGAATTGGCTAAAAGAAAATTAAATTGGGTCGCACCAGATTTAAAACACACCAAAGGGATTTTATACAAATATGCAAAAACAGTTGCATCCGCATCAAAAGGATGTGTGACTGACTTGTAGTTCAAAAAAGAGAATATAAAAAAGACACAAGAAAAAAGAGAAAAGAAAAAATGAGGAGAACACCTTTATTCTATTTTTTTAATTCTTTCATCTCAAAATAGAAAATATGGAAACACAAACCATAACAAAAATTCAAGAAATCAAACAAATTACAGAACGTATTTCAGGTTCTGAGGCAATTGTTCGCTGTTTGATTGAAGAGGGAGTTGATATTATTTACGGGTATCCTGGAGGCGCAATTATGCCAGTATATGATGAATTGTTCAAATTTCAAGATAAAATACATCATGTATTAACACGTCATGAACAAGGGGCCACTCATGCAGCTCAAGGCTATGCACGAATTTCTGGGAAAGTAGGAGTTGCCATTGCAACTTCTGGGCCTGGAGCTACCAATTTAATCACAGGAATTGCAGATGCTCAAATTGATTCAACGCCTATGGTTTGTATCACCGGTCAAGTGGCTTCGCATTTATTGGGAAGTGACGCTTTTCAAGAAACAGATATTATTGGGATTTCGTCACCAATTACTAAATGGAATTGTCAAGTTACCAAAGCTGAAGATATTCCGAGTGTAATTGCGAAAGCTTTTTATATCGCAAAAAGTGGCAGACCAGGGCCTGTTTTAATTGATATAACCAAAGATGCTCAGTTTAGTCATTTTGATTTTTCGTACGAAAAATGCACGAAAGTTCGCAGTTACAATCCTGTTCCAAAAACAGATATTCAAACTGTTGAAGAAGCTGCAAAACTCATCAATCAAGCAAAAAAACCCATGATTGTTTGGGGTCAAGGAGTTATTTTGGGCAAGGCAGAAAATCAATTAAAAGCCTTGGTTGAAAAAGCAGGAATTCCTTCAGCTTGGACAATTTTAGGTGCTTCTGCAATCCCAACTTCTCATCCATTAAATGTAGGTATGGTTGGTATGCATGGAAATTATGCGCCTAATATCTTAACCAACGAATGTGATGTATTGATTGCCATTGGAATGCGTTTTGATGACAGAGTTACTGGAAGTTTGAATACGTATGCAAAACAAGCAAAAATCATTCATTTTGAAATTGATCCTGCTGAGGTAGATAAAAATGTAAAAACCGACATAGCTGTTTTGGGTGATGCAAAAGCGAGTTTAGAAATGTTGTTGCCTTTATTGAAAGAAAATTCTCATTCTGATTGGCATCAAAAATTCAAAGATTTGTATGCCATTGAATACGAAAAAGTCATCAAACATGATTTGTATCCGACAAAAGAAGGATTGACAATGGGCGAAGTGTTGAAAGAGATCAACCTCCAAAGTAATGGAAATGCCGCCATTGTTACTGATGTTGGTCAGCATCAAATGATTGCATGTAGATATGCTGATTTTAACATCACAAAAAGTAACATCACATCTGGTGGATTAGGCACTATGGGTTTTGGATTGCCAGCAGCTATTGGTGCAAAAATGGCAGCTCCTGATCGTGAAGTGGTTTCTATCTCTGGTGATGGAGGGTATCAAATGACCATTCAAGAATTGGGAACAATTTTTCAACAAAAGGCGGCTGTAAAAATTGTGGTGTTGAACAACGACTTTTTAGGAATGGTGCGTCAATGGCAACAATTGTTTTTTGAAAAAAGATATGCTTCTACAGAAATGGTGAATCCAAATTTTGTAGCGATTGCTGAAGGCTATTACATCAAAGGAAAAAAAGTTACCAAACGCGAAGAATTAGCACCTGCAGTTGCAGAAATGATGGCAAGTAAAGACGCTTATTTTTTAGAAGTTTGTGTGGAAAAAGAAGACAATGTATTTCCTATGATTCCTTCTGGAGCAAGTGTTTCAGATATCAGATTGGAGTAAAATTTATAGTATGATGTCTCCTCGAGCGTAGTCGAGAGATTTATTTAGGTCTCGACTGCGCTCGACCTGACAAGTTAAAAGTAGAAACATGAACACAGAAAAACAATTATACACAGTTTCCATTTACACGGAAAATAACATTGGATTGTTAAATCGAATTTCGGCAATTTTCCAACGAAGACACATCAATATTGAGAGTTTAAATACCTCACCATCTGAAATTGAGGGCGTTTCAAGATTCACTATTGTGGTATACATGGATGAAGTTGGGATGAAAAAAATCATCGGTCAAATTGACAAACAAGTAGAGGTTATCAAAGCATTTTATCATACAGAAGAAGAAACTATTTATCAAGTTTCAGGCTTGTTTAAAATAAAATCTGATTTATTGTTTGAAGAACGCCAAATCCAAAACATCATCAAAGAAAGCAATGCACGAATTGTTACTGTAAACAAAGATTTTTTTGTGCTTGAAAAATCAGGAAAAAGAGAAGAATTAAAAGATTTATATGAAAAACTAAGTGTTTTTGGCATTATGCAATACACACGTTCTGGACGAATTGCAGTGACCAAAGACGAAATGAAAATATCAAAAATGCTACAAGCATTCAACAACAATTAAAACAAAAAAAAATGTCAAATTATTTCAACACATTAACATTAAGACAAAAATTAGAACAACTAGGAAAATGCCGTTTTATGGATGCTTCAGAATTTGAAGATGGTGTAAACGCATTGCTTGGAAAAAAAATAGTCATTGTAGGTTGTGGCGCACAAGGGTTAAATCAAGGTTTGAACATGAGAGATTCTGGCTTGGACATTTCATATGCTTTAAGACAAGCTGCCATTGATCAAAAAAGAGATTCTTTCGTAAATGCTTCCTCAAACGGATTTGCAGTAGGAACGTATGAAGAATTATTGCCAACTGCTGATTTAGTGATCAATTTAACTCCTGATAAACAACATACAAGCGTTGTAAATTCAGTAATGCATTTGATGAAAAAAGGCGCTACTTTAAGCTATTCTCATGGTTTTAATATTGTTGAAGAAGGCATGCAAATCCGAAAAGATTTAACGGTAATTATGGTGGCTCCAAAATGTCCAGGATCTGAAGTCCGTGAAGAATACAAACGGGGTTTTGGGGTACCAACATTGATTGCTGTACATCCTGAAAACGATCCAGAACAAAAAGGTTGGACACAAGCAAAAGCATATGCAGTTGCCACTGGAGGTCACAAAGCGGGTGTTTTAGCTTCGTCTTTTGTGGCAGAAGTAAAATCTGATTTGATGGGCGAACAAACTATTTTATGTGGCTTATTGCAAACAGGTGCTATTGTCTCTTTTGACAAAATGGTGGCTGAAGGTATTGATGCAAGTTATGCAGCAAAATTGATTCAATATGGTTGGGAAACTGTTACTGAAGCTTTAAAACACGGAGGGATTACAAATATGATGGACCGATTGTCTAATCCTGCAAAAATAAAAGCATTTGAACTTTCGGAAGAATTAAAAGCCATTATGCGTCCACTATTTCAAAAACACATGGATGATATCATGACAGGTCATTTTTCAAAAACCATGATGGAAGATTGGGCAAATGATGATAAAAATTTATTGACTTGGAGAGCTGCAACTGGCGAAACTGCGTTTGAAAAACAAACGATTACTACTCAAGAAATTTCAGAACAAGAGTATTTTGATCACGGAACTTTATTGGTTGCTTTTGTGAGAGCAGGAGTTGAATTAGCCTTCGAATCTATGACTGAATCTGGTATTATAGATGCTTCCGCCTATTACGAATCATTGCATGAAACACCATTAATTGCAAATACCATTGCTCGAAAAAAATTATACGAAATGAATCGAGTTATTTCTGATACTGCAGAATATGGTTGTTATTTATTTGATCACGCTTGTAAACCTTTGTTGACAGATTTCATGAAAAAAGTCTCTACTGATGTGATTGGAAAAAAATTCACCAGCGATAATGGGGTAGATAATCAACAATTAATTGCGGTGAACAAAGCGATTAGAAATCATCCAGTGGAAAAAATTGGTGCAACATTAAGAGCTTCCATGACTGCAATGAAAGTAGTAAAAACAGCTTAATCAATTTTATTTTTTAAAGTTTTAAAAGCATCTTTTCTTAATAAAAGATGCTTTTTTATTGAAAACCCCGAAATGCTTTTCGTAATTTTTATAGCTTTTTATTGAATAAATCGCAAAAATTGAACTTATTTTTTGTTACTTTGATTTCTAAAACACAATATTTTTCTATGGAAATTACATTTAAAGAAATTCCTAATGAGTTTACAATTGACACATTATTGCATCAAAATACCTATTTAGTTGATGGCATTTTAAAAGAATGGAAAGGAAAAACAGCCAATGTTTTTTCAACAATATCTTCGACAAAAGAATACCAACCAACATTATTAGGAACAGTTCCTGATTTAGGCGAAAATGAAGCTTTAGAAGCGTTGCATGCAGCTGAAAAAGCCTATAATCGTGGACAAGGTTTGTGGCCAACAATGAAAGTCGCTGACAGAATTGCAGCCATGGAAAAGTTCGTTTTACAAATGAAAACCAAACGTGAAGAGGTTGTAAAACTATTGATGTGGGAAATTGGAAAAACCTTACCAGATTCGCAAAAAGAGTTTGACAGAACTGTAGAATATATTTACGATACGATTGAAGATTATAAAAAAATGGACAGAACTTCTGCCAAGTTTGAGAAAAATTCAGGAGTGTATGCACACATCAGACGAGGACCTTTAGGAGTTGTATTGTGTTTAGGGCCTTATAATTATCCCTTAAATGAAACTTTTGCATTGTTGATTCCAGCGTTAATAATGGGAAATACAGCCATTTTTAAACCTGCAAAACACGGAGTTTTGTTATTATCTCCTTTGTTAGAAGCATTTCAAAATAGTTTCCCAGCAGGTGTTGTAAACATTATTTATGGTCGTGGAAGAACTTTGGCAACACCCATCATGGAAACTGGAAAAGTGGATGTTTTAGCTTTGATCGGAAATAGCAAATCAGCAAATTCGATTCAAGCAAATCATCCAAATAAAAACAGATTGCGTTTGGTGTTGGGATTGGAAGCTAAAAATCCAGCAATAGTTTTGCCAGATGCTGATTTAGATTTGGCAATTAGCGAGTGTATTGTTGGCACAACTTCTTTCAACGGTCAACGTTGTACGGCTTTAAAAGTGGTGTACGTTCATGAAGATATTGTGGCTGAATTCAACAAGCGTTTTGCGGCTAAAGTTGATGCTTTAAAATTTGGAAATCCTTGGGAAAATGGCGTGCAATTAACGCCTTTACCTGAACCAGAAAAACCTGCATACATTCAAGAATTGATCGATGATGCTACCAAAAAAGGTGCAAAAATCATTAATGAAAATGGTGGAAAAACTACCGAAAATTATATTTTTCCAGCGGTTTTATATCCTGTTTCTAAAAACATGCGCGTTTTTGAAGAAGAGCAATTTGGACCTGTAATTCCTGTGCTTTCTTTCAGTGATATTCAAGAACCTTTGAACGATATGGCTGAATCTAATTACGGTCAGCAAGTAAGTGTTTTTGGTAGTGATGTAAAAACTTTAGCACCATTAATTGATACCTTAGTGAATTTAGTTTGTAGAGTTAATTTGAATAGTTCGTGCCAAAGAGGACCGGACATGTACCCATTTACTGGGCGAAAAGACTCAGCTGTGGCAACTTTGAGCGTTTATGACGCATTACGTTCTTTTTCAATCAGAACTTTTGTAGCATCCAAAGATTCTGCTTACAATAATAAAATTTTACAAGAATTATTGGACACTAAATCGTCTAATTTTATCAATACTGATTATATTTTGTAAAAAGGAAAACTTATAGAATTATTAAAAGCCGCTATTTCAAAAATGAAAATAGTGGCTTTTTTCTTTATTTGTAAGAATTGTATAAATTTCAAAACACAACTCTTTTCGATAGAATTAACTGGATTTTAGGAATTTTAATGGTTATTGCAAATCAAATTGGGTAACAAAATCTTTAATTTTTTGTCTTGTCTATAATTTTAACAACTAGCACAGGAATTGTCGATTTTCGAACTACTTTTTCAGTATTAGACCCAATCAAAATTTCTTTAAAATCAGAATTTCCTTTAGAGCCCATAATAGTCCAACCTGCATTTATTTTTTCTGCACAGGCAAAAATATCTTCATATGGATTTTGAAATCGAATTAAGTGACGCGCTTCTTGGGTTTCTGAGAAAAATCACTCTTTAAAATCAAAAATTTGTTCTCTATTTTTGCGCAAATACAACTTACTTTTTGGAATGCTAAAATTGCCTTTTGAACCTATATCTGCTTAGCTAGAGGCAATTCAATAACGTGTAAAAGACACAGCATTTTCAGATTTTTGGCAATTTTTGCAGCCATTTTACAAACAAATTCATACGATTTTGAAAATTAATAGTACCAAAAATTGTTTTCAAAATGGAAGTTTACATAAACCGAAAATGCATTTTTAAATTTAGAAAAAACATTTGAATTACAAACCTTTTGGTAAATCGCAAACATTTAGTATATTTGCACCGAAAAAATAAGGGAAAATGAAAATGAAGGGGACTTAAAGTCCCCTCTTTTTATATCTAAAAGAATTGTTTTTTAAGATTTAGTAAAAAATAATAATGGATCAAGCCAAAGTAAGATATCTAGTTGAGGAGGCGTTAGCAGAAAATGAAAAACTATTTTTAGTAGATCTTTCAATCTCTGAAGCTAATAAAATCAAAGTAATTGTAGACGGTGATGAAGGTGTATCATTGAGTGAATGTATCAGGATAAGTAGAAATGTTGAACATAATTTGGATAGAGAAGCAGAAGATTTTGCATTAGAAGTTTCAACTCCAGATGTTTCAAAGCCTATAAAATTACAAAGACAATATATAAAGAATATCAATAGGATATTGAATGTAAAAACAGCCAACGAAGAAGAAATAGCAGGAACTTTAGTTGCTGTAAATGAAGAAAATATTGTGTTAGTTTGGGAAGCAAGAGTACCAAAATTGGAAGGAAAAGGAAAAATGACTGTTGAAAAAACAGCAACAATAGAGTATAAAAACATCAAAGAATCAAAAGTGAAGATTGTATTTTAAGAAAATAAGGTAATGGAAAATATAGCGTTAATTGAATCGTTTTCTGAATTTAAAGATAACAAAAGTATAGACAGAGTTACATTGATGTCTATTTTAGAAGAAGTTTTTAGAGCGGCTTTAAAAAGAAAGTTTGGCTCTGATGATAATTTTGACATCATCATCAATCCTGATAAAGGAGATTTAGAAATTTGGAGAAATCGTGTAGTTGTTGCAGACGGAATGTCTGAAGATGACAATGAAGAAATCGAATTAACTGAAGCTCGTAAAATTGAGCCTGATTTTGAAATTGGTGAAGATGTTTCTGAAGAAGTAAAATTGGTTCAATTGGGTAGAAGAGCAATTTTGGCTTTGCGTCAAAATTTGATTTCAAAAATTTACGAACACGATAGCACAAATATTTTTAAGCAATTTAAAGATCTAGAAGGCGAACTATATACGGCAGAAGTGCACCACATTCGTCACAATGCAATCATTTTATTAGATGATGATGGAAACGAAATCGTATTGCCAAAAAGTGAGCAAATTCGATCAGACTTTTTTAGAAAAGGCGATTCAGTAAGAGGCGTTGTAAAATCTGTTGAATTAAGAGGCAATAAACCAGCTATTATTTTGTCTAGAACATCACCCTTGTTTTTAACAAAATTATTCGAGCAAGAAATTCCTGAAGTTTTTGACGGTTTAATTACAGTTGAAGGCGTTGCTAGAATTCCTGGTGAAAAAGCAAAAGTAGCTGTAGATTCTTATGATGACAGAATTGATCCAGTTGGAGCTTGTGTGGGTGTAAAAGGATCAAGAATTCATGGAATTGTTCGTGAATTGGGGAATGAAAATATCGACGTTATCAATTATACAAAAAACGAACAATTGTATATTGCTAGAGCTTTGAGTCCTGCAAAAGTGACTTCTATGGAAATCGAATTGTATGAATCTGAGAAGAATGGCAAAAAAGGACGAGTAAAAGTCGTTTTAAAACCTGAAGAAGTTTCAAAAGCAATTGGAAAAAGCGGTGTAAATATCAGATTGGCTAGTGAATTGACAGGTTATGAAATCGATGTTCAAAGAGAAGGAGCTGAAGAAGATGTGGAATTGACAGAGTTTGTTGATGAAATTGAAGGATGGATTATCCAAGAATTCAAGAATATTGGATTAGACACTGCAAGAAGTGTATTAGAAACTTCTGTGGAAGAATTGGTAAAAAGAACCGATTTAGAAGAAGAAACTATTTTGGATGTTCAACGAATTTTAAGAGAAGAATTCGAAGAATAGACTCCAAAATGATTAAAAGTAAAAAGATTATTTTTACAAAAATTAAAGCATAAAAAATTATATATGTCTGTAGACAAAACAATGAGACTTAGTAGTGTGTTAAGAGAATTGAATATTTCTCTTGACAGAGCTGTAGAATATTTAGGAAAACATGGTCATGAAGTAGAAGCAAGACCAACTACTAAAATTTCTCAAGACACCTATCAAGTTCTTCTTGATGGCTTTGAAACAGATGCTAATAAAAAAGCGGCATCAAAAGAAGTTGGAGAGGAAAAAAGAAAAGAAAAAGAAGCAATTCGAGTTGAAATCGAAGCCAAACTAGAAAAGAAAAAAGCAGAAGAGGCTAAAAAAGAGGAAGAAATTCTAAGAGCAAAAGCAGATAAAATAGAGTTTAAAACTGTTGGAAAAATCGATATTGATAACTTAGGCAAAAAAACTGAAGCTGAAAATACAGTAAAAGAAACAGCTAGCGTTCCAGTTGCTAAAGAAGAAGTAGCTTCAATAAAAGAAGAGAAAAAACCCGAAGTCGTAACTGAATCTAAAAAATTAGAAGAACCTAAGGTTGAAACTCCAAAATTAGAGAGTAAACCAGTTCAACAAGTTCAAAAAGACGAAAAACATACTGAAATTACTTCAGAAAATGCAGAGTCAATCGTTACTCAATACAAAAAATTGGATGGCCCAAAAATGACTGGACAAACAATTGATTTGAAGCAGTTTGAAAGGGCTAAAAAGAAAAACCCAGAGGTTAAAAAAGACGCTTCTGCGGATCCTAGAAAAAAACGTAAGCGTATTAGCAAACCAGGTGTAGGACCAGGAGCCAATTCAAGACCATCTCAAGATAATTTAAACAGACCAAATCAACCAAATCAAGGTGGACAAGGAAATAACAGACAAGGAAGTTTTAGACCTAGAGGAAATCAAGCTCCTATCAAAAAAGAAGATCCATCTGAGGCTGATATCCAAAAACAAGTAAGAGAAACTTTAGAAAAACTTCAAGGAAAATCTTCTAAAGGAAAAGGAGCGAAATACAGAAGAAATAAAAGAGATGCCCACAGAGAACAATCTGAGGCAGAATTAGAAGCAAAAGCATTAGATAGCAAAATTCTAAAAGTCACTGAATTTGTAACAGTTAGTGAAGTTGCAACCATGATGGATGTTCCTGTAACTCAAATTATCTCTGCATGTATGTCTTTAGGAATGATGGTAACCATGAATCAGCGTTTAGATGCTGAAACATTGGTTATTGTTGCCGAAGAATTTGATCACAAAGTAGAATTTGTTGGTGCTGAAGTCGAGGAAGCAATAGAAACTGTTGATGACAATCCAGAGGATTTAATAACACGTGCACCAATTATTACAGTAATGGGTCACGTGGATCATGGAAAAACTTCTCTGTTAGATTATATTAGAAAAGCAAATGTGACTGAAGGTGAAAGCGGTGGAATTACGCAACATATTGGTGCGTATGCAGTGAAAGTTGGTGATCAAAAAATTGCTTTTTTAGATACTCCTGGTCACGAAGCATTTACAGCAATGCGTGCTCGTGGAGCGCAAATCACAGATTTGGTAATTATTGTAGTTGCAGCTGATGATGATGTAATGCCACAAACAAAAGAAGCCATTTCTCACGCTCAAGCAGCTGGAGTTTCGATAATTTTCGCCATAAACAAGATTGATAAACCAAATGCAAATCCTGACAATGTAAAAACTCAATTATCTGCAATGAATTTGCTTATTGAAGAATGGGGAGGAAATATTCAATCGCAAGATATTTCAGCAAAAACAGGTCAAGGAATTGAAGAGTTATTGGAAAAAGTATTGCTAGAAGCTGAGGTTTTAGAGTTGAAAGCAAATCCAAATAAAAATGCAACAGGTACCGTCGTAGAAGCTCAGTTAGATAAAGGAAGAGGGTATGTTACTACAATTTTAGTACAAGCTGGAACCTTAAAAATTGGTGACTATATTTTAGCCGGAAAAAACAGTGGTAAGGTAAAAGCCATGTTTGACGATAAAGGTGTAAAATTAAAATCAGCAGGACCCTCAATGCCAGTTTCTGTTTTAGGATTAGATGGAGCGCCACAAGCAGGGGATAAATTTGTTGTTTTTGATGACGAGCGCGAGGCAAAACAAATTGCCGCGAAAAGATCACAACTACAAAGAGAACAATCTGTAAGAACTCAAAAAACGTTGACTCTTGCCGAAATTGGACGAAGAATTGCTTTGGGAGATTTCAAAGAGTTGAATATCATTTTAAAAGGAGATGTGGATGGTTCTGTAGAAGCATTAGCAGATTCATTCCAAAAATTATCAACAGAAGAAATTCAAATCAATATTTTACACAAAGGTGTTGGAGCCATTACAGAAAGTGATGTGTTATTAGCAACAGCTTCTGATGCAATTATTGTTGGATTTAACGTTCGTCCTCAAGGAAATGCAAGAATGATTGCTGATAGAGAAGAGGTAGATATCAGAACATATTCTATCATTTACGATGCTATCAATGACTTGAAAGATGCTATGGAGGGAATGCTTTCTCCTGAAATGAAAGAGGAAGTTACTGGAAATGTTGAAATTAGAGAAGTTTATAAAATATCTAAAGTCGGAAACATTGCAGGATGTATGGTGATGTCTGGAAAAATATTCAGAGACTCTCAAATCCGAATTATTAGAGATGGTATCGTAGTTCATGATGGTTACTTAACATCTTTAAAACGTTTCAAAGACGATGTGAAAGAAGTTGCAAAAGGGTATGATTGTGGATTGCAAATCAAAAATTACAATGATATCCAAGAAGGGGATTTAATAGAGGCATATAAAGAATTTGCTGTTAAAAAGAAATTATAACAACATTTCTACTTCATAAAAAGAGCCAAAATCTCAATTGATTTTGGCTCTTTTATTTTGATATGATTTTTAAACTTATCTCAAAAGAGATATCACAATCAATCCTGAAAATTTTTCAGAGAAATTGAGCAAAGCTCTGTCAGCCTCTAATTTTGTTTTATAATTACCAACTTGAACTTTCCAAAAAGGCTGATCATAACTCAGTTTTGTAAACACTGTTGGATACGTTGAAGAGAATGTTGCTTGTGCTTTTCTTGCGTTCGATTCATCACCATAAAAAATTTGAACACGATAACCAAAGCCAATGTCTTTATTAAAAGCTCTCTTTTTTGCAATCAAATTTTTAATTTGTGGACTCATATTGGTGTTGTTTTGAGCAGTCATATTTCCTAATCCAACTACTAATAACAAACCAAAAAACCAATGAGAATAGGAATACTTCATAAAAAATAATTTCCACAAAAGTAATAACATCTTTTTTAAAATAATCTTAAAAATAGATTATTTAGAATTATTATAAATTAATGTTTAACATTCTATTCTTTTTTTAAAATTTGCCAATAAGCATTACTTTTGTGCAGCTGTTCAAAAAGCGTTTTTTTGGACCATTTTATACACGATACTAAAAATAGTTTGTAAATATGAGAAGTGTAGCATTACACAGTAAACGAACCCTAATTCTTCTGAAGAGTTTTACAATTATCCTGTTTTTTGCATTTAGTCTTTCTGCTTCCTCACAAGAAGTAGACGAAGCACGTCAACAAGAAGGTAGAAAATTGTTCAAATCTTTGTGCGCTTCTTGCCACAAATTAGATAAAAAGTTAGTAGGACCTGCTCTTGGAGGTGTTGAGGCAAGAAGAGAGCGTGAGTGGTTAATTAAATGGATTAGAAATAATGCTGAACTAAGAGCTTCAGGTGATAGAGATGCTATCGCAATTTTTGAAGAGTACAATGGTTCTGCAATGTCTGCTTTTCCTCAGTTGACAGATCAAAATATTGATGATATTTTATATTACACAACAGTTGGTGATCCAAAACCAAAAGTTGACCCTGCAGCTTCCGAAGTTATTACAACTGGAGGTGGTGGCTCAACTGCGCCAGAATGGTTAATCTACATTCTAGCTGCTGCGATTGTGGTTGCTTTCTTGATGATTGCAAGCTTGCTGAAACAAGTTGGTGAATTGAAAGGAAATAAATCTCCTGAGATAAAATCAAACTTAAAAAGAGATTTGCAAGAGCTTTGGGAAGGAGTTAAACAAAATACATTCTTGAAAGTCGTTACAACAATCTTCCTTTTATTAATGGGTGCTTATGTAGGTTTTGGAACGCTTTTCAAAGTGGGTATAGATCAAGGATATTCACCCCTACAGCCAATTGCGTTTTCGCACAAAATCCATTCAGGTGATAATAAAATTGATTGTCAATATTGTCATTCATCAGCTAAGCATAGTAAACATTCTGGAATTCCATCTGTAAATGTATGTATGAACTGTCATAAAAATATTGCTGAAGTTGCTGAAGGAACTGTTGTAGAATGGGATGGTGTTACTTATGGAAAAGCTGAATTGGATAAAGAAATTGCAAAAATATATACAGCAGCTGGTTGGGATCCTGAAGCATTAGAATATACAGGAGAAACAAAACCAATCAAATGGATTCGTATTCACAACCTACCTGATTTTGCCTATTTCAATCACTCACAACACGTAACAGTTGGAGGATTAGAATGTCAAACTTGTCATGGTCCTGTAGAGGAAATGGATGAAATGTATCAATTTTCTCCTCTAACTATGGGATGGTGTATCAATTGCCATAGAGAAACAAAAGTTGATTTAAAAGGCACAGAGTATTATGATAAAATACACAAAGAGTTAGCTAAAAAGTACAATGTAGAGCAAGTAACAGTTGCGCAATTGGGAGGTTTAGAGTGTGGTAAATGTCATTATTAATCAAGTAATAAAAAAATAGCCTTTAGTCATAGTAATTTAATTATCGACTAAAACTAAGAACTAATAACTAAAAATAAATGGCTTCAGACAAAAAATACTGGAAAAGTGTTGAAGAACTAACAAATAGTTCTTTTGTTGAGACGTTAAGTAAAAATGAATTCGTTCAGGAAATTGCTACGGATACATTTTTAGGAGATAAAGAAACATTGGCAAATTCATCTACTTCAAGAAGAGATTTCTTGAAATATGTTGGTTTTACTACTGCAGCAGCAACATTAGCTGCTTGTGAAGGACCTGTGAAAAAATCAATTCCTTATGTGGTAAAACCCAATGATATCATAGCTGGTGTTGCAGATTGGTATGCGACTTCGATGGCTGATGGTTATGATTTCGCCAACATTTTGGTAAAAACACGTGAAGGACGACCAATTCAAATCATGCCAAACAAAGACGCTAATGGAACTACAAGTGCCAGAGTTCAAGCGGCTGTTTTGTCTTTATATGATGAAAAACTTCGTTTAAAAAATCCTACAAAAGCAGGTGAAAAAATTTCTTGGATTGATGCTGATAAAGAAATTGGTGCGGCTTTAAATAAATTAAAAGAGGCAAATACACCTGTTGTTTTATTAACAGGCACGTTGGCTAGTCCATCTACAGAAAGAATCATTCAAGAATTTATAGTTGCTTATCCAAATGTAACTCATGTTATTTATGATGCAATATCAGAATCTGCAGCGGCTGATGCTATGTTGGCCATGTACGGAAAACGCGCGTTGCCAAAATATCATTTAGACAAAGCTTCAGTTATAGTTTCATTCGGGGCTGACTTTTTGGGTGATTTCCATGGTGGATTTGAAAAACAATATGTTGCTGGCAGAAAACCAGAAACAGGATCCATGTCATATCATGTTCAGTTTGAAAGCAACATGTCTTTGACTGGTGCAAATGCTGATAAAAGAATTGTTGCAAAACCATCTGACCAAATTTTTGCATTGATAAACTTATTCAATGCAATTACAGGTTCAAATGTTCCTTCACAAGCTACTCCAGTTGATGCGCAAGTGAAACAAATGGCAGCTGCATTGAAAAAAGCCGGGTCTAAAGGTGTTGTAATGACTGGGATCAATGAAAAAAATGCACAATTAGTTGCGTTGGCAATCAATAACGCATTGAATAGCGAAATTATTGATGTAAACAATACATTAAACATTCGTCAAGGAAATGAGGCAGATGTAAATCAGTTGATAAAAGACATGAATGCTGGAAAAGTCGGTGGTTTACTTACTTATAATGTAAATCCATTGTATTCATTACCAAATGCTACTGAATTTGCAAACGGATTGAAAAAAGTTTCGTTAACAGTAGCTTTGTCAACTGAAAATAATGAAACCGTAAACACTTCAAATTATGTATTGCCAACCTCACATTTCTTAGAATCTTGGGGTGATACTCAGTTTGATGAAATGACGTATGGCTTAATGCAGCCAACAATTCAACCATTATTTAGCACACGTCAATTGCAAGATACGTTGCTAGGTTGGTCAGGAAATACTACAAAATATTATGAGTACTTAAAAGGATTTGCTTCAACAACTATTTTAAATGGTAGTTCTTGGAATACTGCTTTACACAATGGTTTTTTTACAAGAGAAATTACAACTGCTACGATTGCTTCCGAGAATTCAGTTACTGATGCAGCAATTCAATTGTCAAATATTACAAAAAAAGCTTCAGGTTTTGAGTTGCAATTATATACAAAAACTGGCTTAGGTGATGGAAAACAAGCAAACAATCCTTGGTTGCAAGAGTTCCCTGATCCAATAACAAGAGCTTCTTGGGATAATTACTTGACCATGTCAATCGCTGATGCAAAACAATTGGGTTTTACAAATCCTGTAAAAGACAATGGCGCAATTGACGGGGATTATGCAAAAGTTTCTGTGAACGGAAAAGAAGTAATTGTTCCAGTAATGATTCAACCAGGACAAGCAAAAGGTTCTGTAGGTTTGTCATTAGGATTTGGTCGTACTTTTGGGTTTAAAGAAGAAATGCAAGTGGGTGTAAATGCATATCCATTGTATGTAAATGCCAATAACATCCAATTTGGAGTTACTATTGAAAAAGTATCTGGAACGCATCAATTTGCTTGTACGCAAGTACAAAAGACAATTGCTGGACGTCATGATATTTTAAAAGTAGCTTCTTTAAAAGAGTATAAAAGTGTCGATCCAAAAGATCATCACCATGGATGGAATAAACCATCATACGTATCTTATGATCACAAAGAAGTAGAAGCAAATACGATTGATTTGTGGGATGAACACAACAGAGAATTGGGTCATCATTTCAATTTATCCATCGATTTAACTTCATGTACAGGTTGTGGAGCTTGTGTGGTTGCATGTCATGCAGAAAACAACGTTCCAGTAGTTGGAAAAAGAGAAGTGAGAGTTGGTAGAGATATGCACTGGTTGCGTATTGACAGGTATTATTCATCTGAAGTTGAAACCCGAGAAGATGCAAAAGAACTTGGTTTGAGTAGAGCTGAAATGTACGAAGGATTAGAAACAGAGGCTGAAAATCCTGAAGTTACTTTCCAACCAATGATGTGTCAACACTGTAATCATGCTCCTTGTGAGACTGTTTGTCCTGTTGCAGCAACAACTCACGGTCGTCAAGGACAAAACCAAATGACTTATAACAGATGTGTGGGAACAAGATACTGTGCAAACAACTGTCCATATAGAGTGCGTCGTTTTAACTGGTTCAATTATGCAAATAATAACGAGTTCGACTTTAATATGAACAACGAATACGGTAAAATGGTATTAAATCCAGATGTAGTTGTTCGTTCAAGAGGAGTTATGGAAAAATGCTCTATGTGTATTCAAATGACTCAAGCTACTATTTTAAAAGCTAAAAAAGAAGGACGTGCAGTAAACACAGATGAGTTTGAAACAGCTTGTTCGTCAGCTTGCACAACAGGAGCATTGGTATTTGGAGATGTAAACAACAGACAAGATAAAGTAACAGCTTTAGCTAAAGATAAAAGAGCATACAACGTGTTGGATTACTTACAAACCAAACCAAATGTAATCTACCAAGTGAAAATTAAAAATACAAACGAAGCGTAATTAAATTTAAGATATACATATGTCTCATTACGAAGCACCCATCAGGGAACCGTTAATACTAGGTGATAAATCATATCACGATATTACCGAAGACATTGCAAAACCTATTGAAGGTAAAGCAAACAAGAATTGGTACATGGCATTTTACATTTCTTTAGCAGCAATGCTTTGGGGATTTGGATGTATCTTTTACACAGTTGGAACAGGTATTGGAGTTTGGGGTCTAAGCAAAAACATTGGTTGGGCTTGGGACATCACTAACTTTGTTTGGTGGGTAGGTATTGGTCACGCAGGGACTTTAATTTCTGCGGTACTTTTATTATTCCGTCAAAAATGGAGAATGGCCATCAACCGTTCTGCAGAAGCCATGACAATTTTTGCTGTTTTTCAAGCAGGATTGTTTCCAATCATTCACATGGGGCGTCCTTGGAATGCGTTTTGGGTACTACCAATTCCAAATCAATTCGGATCATTGTGGGTAAACTTTAACTCACCATTGTTGTGGGATGTATTTGCAATTTCTACTTATTTATCTGTATCGTTGGTATTCTGGTGGACAGGTTTATTACCAGATTTTGCAATGATTCGCGATAGAGCTGTAAAACCTTTTCAAAAGAAAATATATTCATTATTGAGTTTTGGTTGGTCAGGAAGAGCCAAAGATTGGCAACGTTTTGAAGAAGTGTCTTTGGTTTTAGCAGGTTTGGCAACACCATTAGTACTTTCCGTACATACAATTGTATCTATGGACTTTGCTACGTCTATCAATCCAGGTTGGCACTCAACAATTTTTCCTCCTTATTTCGTTGCTGGAGCCATTTTTTCAGGGTTTGCGATGGTACAAACATTGTTAGGGATTATGCGTAAAGTAACCAATATGGAAGAATATATTACAAGACTTCATGTAGAATATATGAATATTGTAATTATTTTAACAGGTGGAATTGTAGCAGTAGCGTATGCAACTGAGTTTTTCATTGCTTGGTATACAGGTTCGCCTTATGAATACTACACGTATTTATCAGTAGGAGCCGCAACAGGGCCTTATGCTTGGGCATTTTACTCATTGTTGTTATTCAACATTGCAATTCCTCAGTTATTATGGTTCAAGAAAATTAGAAGAAGTTTTATAGCATCATTCATTATTTCAATTGCTATCAATATCGGTATGTGGTTTGAGCGTTTTGATATTATCGCAATCGTATTGAGTAAAGGTCATTTACCTTCAACTTGGTGGCGTTTTGAGCCAACGTTTGTAGATGTTGGAATTTTTATTGGAACAATTGGATTCTTCTTTGTGTTATTTTTATTATATGCAAGAACTTTCCCTGTAATTGCACAAGCAGAAGTAAAAACAATCTTGAAATCATCAGGAGAGTTTTACAAAAAAAGAAGTGAACAAGGAATTCCTACTAAACCAGCAATTGTTGTTTTAGATGTTGAGAAAAGAAGTGATAAATCAGATAAAAACGATACAGAATAATGGGTTCATCAAAAGTTATTCACGCATTTTATAATGATGACGAAGTTTTGCTTGACGCAGTAAAAACTGTAAAAGCAGCTCATCATCACATTGAAGAAGTATTTTGTCCTTTTCCAGTGCATGGTTTAGATAAAGCCATGGGATTAGCCCCAACAAGAATTGCAATTACTGCATTCATGTATGGAATTACAGGTTTATCTGTAGCTATTTGGATGACAAATTATATGATGATTCAAGATTGGCCACAAGATATTGGTGGAAAACCAAGTTTTTCATGGTTTGAAAACATGCCAGCTTTTGTGCCAATTATGTTCGAATTAACCGTGTTTTTTGCAGCACATTTAATGGTAATTACTTTTTATATGAGAAGTAAAATTTGGCCATTCAGAAAAGCAGAAAATCCTGATCCAAGAACAACTGATGATCATTTTTTGATGGAAATTCCTGTTCACAATAATGAAGAAGAATTAACAGCATTGTTAGCAAAAACAGGTGCTGTAGAAATTAATGTAGTAGAAAAGCACTAATTAATAGGTAATGAAAAATTTAAAAATACTTATCGCTTTAGTTGTTTTTGTAAGTTTTATCTCTTGCAATAACAAAAGAATGCCACAGGTTCAATACATGCCAGACATGTATGAGTCAATCCCGTATGATACGGATGGTGAAAAAGGATTGAATAATAAACCTGTGAATAGACCTCCGGTTGCTGGAACTATTCCAAGGGGAGGTTTCCCAGCATACGACATTCCTGATACTCCAGAAGGTTATGAAAGAGCAAGACTGGAAGTTGCAAATCCTATTGAGGCTTCAGAGAAAAATTTAGAAAAAGGGAAACAGTTGTATACAATATATTGTACTTCTTGTCATGGTGAAAAAGGTGATGGAAATGGGGCATTAGTTCAAAATGGTAAATTCGAAGGAATTCCAAATTATAAAGATAGAGAAATCAATGCAGGAACTATTTATCATGTAATTATGCATGGTAAAAATTTAATGGGTTCACATTCATCTCAATTAACATACACAGAACGTTGGCAAATTATCCATTATGTGGAACAGTTGCGTACTGATTTATTAAAATAATTACAAAAAGATAGAATACGAAAGATATGTATCAATTCTCAGGTAAATTAAAAATACTCTCTTTAGCACTTATCATAGTAGGTGCAATCGGTATTGGATTTAGTTTTTTTAGCGCTCCAAAAACAATTGAAGCATCTAAAGAAATGATTGCAGCTCAATCTTCTCATGGAAATACTCATGGAACTGATCATGCAGCCACCACAAATAGTCATGGCGAACATCATGATGCGGCACATGATGAACATGTGTTCCATCAATTACAAAACAAACCATGGTCTGCTTTGTATGTTTCATTGATTTTCTTCTTAGGAATTTCTTTACTGGTATTGGCATTTTATGCAGCGCAGAGAGTAGCACAATCAGGTTGGTCTGTAGTTTTATTTAGAGTGATGGAAGCCATTACTGCGAATTTAGTTCCAACGTCAATCATTATGTTATTGGTAATTTTATCTGCGTCTCTTTTCCATTACAATCACTTATTTTCTTGGATGGCAGAAGGAATTTTCGATCCGACAAGCGAAAAATATGATGCCATTGTGGATGGAAAATCTTGGTGGATGAATACTACAGGGTGGACTATTAGAGGGATTATTTATTTAGTTCTTTGGAATGCATATCGTTTTTTCATCAGAAAAAATTCTATTGCAGAAGATACTGCCAATGACGGAAACAAAACGTACAAGAAAAATTATCATGCTTCTGTAATATTTTTAGTAATATTTATGTTGACTGAATCAATGATGTCTTGGGATTGGATTATGGGATTAGACCCACACTGGTTTTCAACATTATTTGGTTGGTATGTATTGGCAAGTTTATTAGTAAGTGCATTAACTGTAATTGCATTTGTAACTATTTATTTACGATCTAAAGGTGCGTTGCCAAGTGTAAATGATAGTCATATTCACGATTTAGCGAAATTCATGTTTGGTTTCTCTGTATTTTGGACCTATTTATGGTTCTCACAATTTATGCTGATTTGGTATGCTGACATTCCTGAAGAAACTACCTATTTCGTTGCAAGATTTAATGAGTACAAATTACCATTCCTATCAATGGTAGTAATGAATTTTGTTTTCCCAATTTTGTTACTAATCAACAGTGATTTCAAGAGTATTCCTTGGTTTGTGGTTATGGGTGGAATTGTAATTTTAGCAGGACATTATGTAGATTTCTTTGTAATGATTATGCCTGCAACTGTTGGTGATCAATGGTCATTTGGAATACCAGAACTGAGTTCACTTTTATTTTTCTTAGGAATTTTTATCTATACCGTATTTAGTGCATTCGCGAAAGCAAATCCAATACCAAAAGGAAATCCATTCTTAAAAGAAAGTGAACATTTCCATTATTTTAATACTGAACATAGAGGAGAAAATTCAGACAATCATCATCATTAATTAAAGTTTTAAAACAATAAAGAAAGATATTTATGTTAGCTCTATTTTATATTTTTATAGGTGTTGCAATTGGAGTAAGTTTTTGGCAAATAACTAGAATTCTTAATTTAAGAGAGTCTGTTGCCAATGACAATGACAATTCAAAACAAGGTAAATATGCACTGTTATTTATGGCTTTTTTATATGCAATGATGATTTATTGCTTGATTGCTTTGAATGTAATAATGCTTCCAGAATCAGCATCTATTGAAGGTGAACATGATGATAATTTATTCAATATCACTTTCTGGTTGATTGGAATCGTGCAGTTTGGAATGCAATTTTTGATTTTCTACTTCACCTTTAAGTACAGAGGAAATAAGCACAACAAAGCAAAATTTTATGCAGATAGTCATAAATTAGAAGCAATTTGGACAATTACTCCAGCCGTTGTGTTGGTAGTATTAATTGGTTATGGATTGTGGCAATGGAACAATGTAATGGATTTGTCTGATGAAAAAGATGCAATAGTTATTGAAGTTTATTCTCAACAGTTTAGATGGGATGCTCGTTATGCAGGTGAAGACAATATGTTAGGTTATGGAAACGTAAACTTTATCAAAGGAATCAATACAATGGGTGTCGATATGTCTGATAAAAATTCGCAAGATGACAAACAAGTTACAGAATTGTATTTGCCTAAAGGGCGTAAAATTCATTTTAAATTCCGTTCTCAAGACGTGCTGCATTCTGCTTACATGCCTCACTTTAGAGCACAAATGAATTGTGTTCCTGGAATGGTAACAGAGTTTGGTTTTACTCCAAAATATACAACTGAAGAAATGAGAATGCAATCAGAAGTGGTTGACAAAACTCGTGAAATCAATAAAATTAGAAAAGCAAAAGGAGAAGAGGAGACTTACGAATTTGATTACTTATTGTTATGTAACAAAATCTGTGGAGCTTCTCATTACAATATGCAAATGAAAATTACAGTTGTTGAGCAAGAGGAATATGACAAATGGATTGCACAACAACCAACATTATCAACAGTTATAAATCAATAATTTTAAGACACTACAAATAAATAAGATTATGTCAGAACATCATCATAAAGAAACATTTGTAACAAAATATATTTTCAGTCAAGATCACAAAATGATCTCAAAACAATTTTTGGTGACTGGTATTTTTATGGGAGTCATTGCTCTTTTCATGTCAATGCTTTTCCGTTTACAACTTGCTTGGCCCGATAAATCATTTACAATTATCGAAGCTTTTTTAGGTCCACATCAAACAGATGGAATCATGAATCCTGATATTTACCTTGCTTTGGTAACAATTCACGGAACAATTATGGTGTTCTTCGTTTTGACTGCTGGTTTAAGTGGTACGTTTTCGAATCTTTTAATTCCATTGCAATTAGGAGCAAGAGATATGGCTTCAGGATTTTTGAACATGGTTTCCTATTGGTTGTTTTTCTTGTCAAGTATTATCATGGTTATTTCTCTTTTTGTGGAAGCAGGACCAGCATCAGCAGGATGGACAATTTATCCACCACTAAGTGCACTGCCGCAAGCAATTCCAGGTTCTGGAACAGGAATGACACTTTGGTTGGTTTCTATGGCAATTTTCATTGCATCGTCTTTGATTGGAGCTCTAAACTACATTGTTACCGTTTTAAACCTTAGAACAAAAGGCATGAAAATGACAAGAATGCCTTTAACAATTTGGGCTTTTTTTGTAACTGCAATGATTGGCGTTGTTTCTTTCCCAGTATTATTATCAGCAGCGTTATTACTGATTTTTGATAGAAGTTTTGGAACTTCATTTTATCTCTCTGATATTTTTATTTCAGGCGAGGTATTGCATTATCAAGGCGGATCACCCGTTTTATTTGAACATTTATTCTGGTTTTTAGGACACCCTGAAGTGTATATTGTATTACTTCCTGCATTGGGAATTACCTCCGAAATCATTTCAACAAATGCAAGAAAACCAATCTTTGGTTATAGAGCCATGGTTATGTCGATTATTGCAATTGCGTTTTTATCAACCATAGTTTGGGGACACCACATGTTTATTTCTGGAATGAATCCATTTTTAGGATCGGTATTTACATTTACAACATTATTGATTGCCATTCCTTCTGCTGTAAAAGCATTTAATTATGTAACCACACTTTGGAAAGGAAATCTTCAACTAAATCCAGCCATGTTATTTTCAATTGGCTTGGTTTCAACTTTCGTAACTGGAGGTTTAACAGGATTGGTTTTAGGAGATTCAGCGTTAGATATCAATATCCATGATACGTATTTCGTAGTAGCTCACTTTCATTTGGTAATGGGTGTTTCTGCAATTTTCGGAATGTATGCAGGTATTTATCATTGGTTCCCAAAAATGTATGGACGTTTGATGAATAAAACTTTAGGATATTGGCATTTCTGGATTACGATTGTTTGTGCTTACGGAGTTTTCTGGCCAATGCATTTTATCGGATTAGCTGGTTTGCCAAGAAGATATTATACCAACACAAATTTCCCAATGTTTGATGACATTGCGGATATCAATGTTGTGATTACCATTTTTGCAATTGTAGGTGGAATCGCTCAGATTATTTTCTTAGCAAACTTTTTCATCTCTATTTACAGAGGAGAAAAAGCATCTCAAAATCCTTGGAATTCTAATACTTTAGAATGGACAACTCCAGTAGAACATATCCATGGAAACTGGCCAGGAAAATTACCTGAAGTTCATAGATGGCCTTATGATTATAGCAAACGTATAAATCCAAATGATGATGAAAGTGATTATTTACATGGAAAAGATTTTGTTCTGCAAACAACACCACTTTTAGAGGGAGAAGAACCTTCTTAAAAACAAAAAATATTTATTAGAAAACCTCTCCAAATTCGGAGAGGTTTTTTCGATTTAGTTCCTGTCCATTTTCTGAACCATTTCTTTTATCTTTGTACTTATGAATGAGAATCTAAATCCTGAAAACACCAACTATTCTAACCAAGAATTAGAGGTAGAAAAAAAACTGCGTCCACTTTCTTTTGAGGACTTTACAGGTCAAGATCAAGCATTAGAAAATCTGAAAGTTTTTGTACAAGCTGCCAATAAAAGGGGTGAAGCTTTAGATCACACTTTGTTTCACGGACCTCCAGGATTAGGAAAAACTACGTTGGCTCATATTTTAGCAAATGAGTTAAAAGTTGGCATCAAAGTAACTTCAGGACCAGTGTTAGACAAACCAGGAGATTTGGCAGGTTTATTAACCAATTTAGACGAACGTGATGTACTTTTTATCGATGAAATCCACAGATTAAGTCCAGTGGTAGAGGAGTATTTATACTCAGCAATGGAAGATTATAAAATCGATATTATGATTGAGTCTGGTCCAAATGCACGAACTGTTCAAATTAATTTAGAACCTTTTACGTTAATTGGCGCAACAACTCGCTCAGGATTGTTAACAGCGCCAATGAGAGCTCGTTTCGGAATTAGTACTCGATTACAATATTATACAAAAGAACTTTTAACGACCATTATTCAAAGAAGTGCACAAATTTTAAAAGTTCCAATTGCCATGGAAGCTGCTATCGAAATTGCTGGCAGAAGTAGAGGAACTCCAAGAATTGCCAATTCTTTACTGAGAAGAGTAAGAGATTTTGCGCAAATAAAAGGCGATGGAAAAATCACTATTGAAATCGCAAAATTTGCATTACAAGCACTCAATGTTGATACATATGGTTTGGATGAAATGGACAATAAAATCCTACTTACGATTATTGATAAATTCAAAGGTGGTCCTGTTGGGATTAGCACAATTGCAACTGCGGTGAGTGAAAATACAGAAACTATTGAAGAAGTTTATGAACCTTTTTTGATTCAACAAGGTTTTATTACAAGAACGCCAAGAGGAAGAGAAGTGACTGAACTAGCTTATAAACATTTAGGAAGAATCAAAGGAAGTAGTCAAGCAGAATTGTTTTAAAAAAATGAACATTAAAAAAATAATTCCGATTTTAGAATGGTTGCCCAATTACGAAAAATCCTTTTTAAAAGGTGATTTGATTGCGGGAATTACTGTCGGAATTATCTTGATTCCACAAGGAATTGCCTATGCTTTGATTGCAGGTTTACCTCCTATTTATGGATTGTATTGTGCATTAGTTCCTCAAGTTATTTACGCTATTTTTGGTTCAGCAAGACAAGTTGCTATTGGTCCTGTTGCCATGGACTCATTGATTGTGGCAACTGGAGTTTCTACATTGGCGTTGGCAGGCTCAGAAAGTTATATTGAAATTGCCATTTTATTGGCATTTATGGTGGGAACTATCCAATTTGTATTGGGTATTTTCAGCTTAGGATTTATTGTCAATTTTTTGTCAAGACCTGTGATTACTGGATTTACATCTGCTGTAGCTTTGATTATCGGAATCAATCAATTCCGAAATTTACTCGGAGTTGATTTCGTTCAAAGTGATCAAATCCATGAACTTTTAGAAGATATTTGGCTGAAAATTTCCTTTTATAATTTGCCAACAACGATTATTGGAATGATTGCTGTCGCTATTATTTTTGTTTTCAGAAAAATAGATAAAAGAATTCCAAGTGCATTGATTGTGGTGGTTTTAGGAATTGTCATTATGAGATTTTTTGGAAAAAATTTGACAGATGTTTCCATCGTAAAAAACATTCCTTCAGGATTACCTTCTTTCGGAATTCCAACAATCGAATTAGAACAAATCAGAGAATTATTTCCCATTGCATTAACGTTGGTAATGGTGGGTTATCTCGAAACAATTTCAATTGGAAAATCTCAAGAAACAAAACAAGATGTGTATAAAGTGAGACCAAATCAAGAATTGATAGCATTGGGCTTGAGCAATATTTTTGGGTCATTTTTTAAAGCATATCCAACTGCCTCAAGTTTTTCGCGTTCGGCAATCAATCAAGAAAGTGGCGCAAAAACAGGAATGGCTGCATTTATTTCAGTTGTGATGGTGATCATTACCTTACTTTTTTTTACCCCATTATTTTATTATTTACCCAAAGCTATTTTGGCGGCAATTATCATCGTGGCTGTTTTTGCCTTGGTCAATATCAAAGAAGCGGCATTTTTGTGGCGTGCGAATAATTTAGATTTTTGGTTATTGATTTCTACTTTTATTGCTACCCTATTTTTTGGTATTGAATACGGAATCACAGTAGGTGTAGGATTGTCACTTGTTGTATTGATCTTTAGAACGTCAAGACCTTATGTGGTAGAATTAGGAAAAGTTCCTGATGCTAATTTTTATAGAAATAAAGAGCGTTTTGAAGAAGTAATTATCGATGACGATATTTTAGTTTTTCGTTTTGATGCTCAATTATTTTATGCAAATTCAAGTTATTTTAGAGATAAAATGGACGAAATGGCAGATAAAAAAGGAAAGGCATTAAAATTGATAGTGCTAGATTCGGAAAGCATCAACAGAACTGATAGTACAGGAGTTGAAATGCTCAAAGAGCGAATTAAATTTTATCAGAAAAAGGGGGTTTTATTTTATTTTGCAGGCGCAAAAGGACCTTTAAGAGATGCTTTGTTCAAAGGTGGACTTTTAGAAATCATTGATGTTAATCATTTTTTTATGAGAGCTAATGATGCTGTTAAGTTTTTTAGAACAGGAGATAAAAAAAGACAAGAAAAGTATGCAAAATACATTCATCAAGCCTATAAATAAATAGAAAATTCTGATAAAAATCAGGAAATCATCGCAATATCAATCGTAATTTTGATGTTGCTTAAAAATAATTTATTCATGAAAATAGCACAAATTTATACGGGTTGTCTAGCGCAAGGAGCCTATTATATTGAAAGTAACGGCGAAGTTGCCATCATTGATCCATTAAGAGAAGTACAAGATTATATTGACAGAGCTGCAAAAGAAAATGCAAAAATCAAGTATATTTTTGAAACCCATTTTCATGCAGATTTTGTAAGTGGTCATGTTACTTTAGCAGAAAAAACAGGTGCTAAAATTGTTTTTGGACCTACTGCACAAACTTATTTTGATGCCTTGATTGCTGAGGACAATCAAGTTTTTACAATTGGAAATATTACCATAACTGCGCTTCATACTCCAGGTCATACCATGGAAAGCACTTGTTATTTATTGAAAGATGAAAATGGAAAAGATCACGCCCTTTTTAGTGGAGATACCTTGTTTTTGGGTGATGTTGGAAGACCAGATTTGGCTCAAAAAGGAAACATTACTGAAAAAGATTTAGCCGGATTCTTATATGATAGTTTGAGAACAAAAGTCATGACCTTAGCAGATGATGTTATTGTGTATCCTGCACATGGAGCTGGCTCAGCTTGTGGAAAAAACCTAAGTAAAGAAACTGTTGGTACAATTGGAAATCAAAAAGAAACCAATTATGCATTGAGAGCCAATATGACCAAAGAAGAGTTTATAAAAGAAGTTACAGACGGTTTATTACCACCTCCTGCTTATTTTCCATTGAATGTAAAATTGAATAGAGAAGGGTATGAAAACATTGATGATGTCATCAAAAATAGTGCAAAACCTTTGTCTGCTAAAGAATTTGAATTGCTTGCCATTGAAACTGACGCTGTTATTTTAGACGTTCGTCATCAATCAGAATTTTCGAAAGGATTTATACCTCAATCAATTTTTATTGGTTTGGGAGGAACTTTTGCCCCTTGGGTTGGAGCGTTGATTAAAGATATTAAACAAGCAATTTTATTGGTAACTCCTGTTGGTGAAGAAGAAAAAACCATCACTCGTTTATCAAGGGTTGGTTTTGATAATGTGATTGGATATTTAGACGGAAGTTTTGATACTTGGAAAAATGCAGG
>Ga0102830_1000016_pt1 | contig 89423 bp, 77 predicted proteins | sample ColrivemetaGS703_FD_84511 | JGI IMG/M metagenome (GOLD analysis project Ga0102830, IMG submission 84511) | Estuarine microbial communities from the Columbia River estuary - Freshwater metaG S.703 | ecosystem: Environmental > Aquatic > Marine > Intertidal zone > Estuary | place: USA: Columbia...
AAGAACTAAAAAATAAAGTAGAAAAAACCTCACAGGTTTTAAAAACCTGTGAGGTTTGACAAAAATTATACTTATAAAATCAAAAATTTCGGAATCAAAACCTTATGAAAAATTATCCGTTGATAATTTTTTCTTGATGATTGATAGATTCTTGGTGAATTGCTTTGAACATTCTCAGAATAAACTCTTCACTCAATCCTCTCTGTTCTCCTTCTAAAACCATATTACCCAAAATTTCGTTCCAACGTTTTGATTGCAAAACTGCCACGTTTTTTTCTTTTTTAAGTTGTCCTATTTGGTCAGCAACTTTCATACGTTTTCCTAACATATCAATCAATTGATCATCAATTACGTTGATTTGTGCACGTAAATTTTCCAAAGAATCTCTGTATTTAGAATCCGTTTCTGTCTCTTTTCTAATTTTTAAATCCTCCATAATTTGTTTCAGTCTGGTTGGTGTAACTTGTTGTGCAGCGTCACTCCAAGCATTGTCTGGATCAATATGAGTTTCAATCATCAAACCATCAAAATTCAAATCTAAGGCAGTTTGTGAAACATCAAAAATCATATTTCTATTTCCTGTAATGTGTGATGGATCACAAATTAAAGGCAAATCAGGGAATTTATTTTGAAATTCAATAGCCAATTGCCATTCAGGAATATTACGATATTTTGATTTTTCATAGGTTGAAAATCCTCTGTGAATTGCTCCTAAATTTTTGATGTTTGCAGTGTATAAACGCTCAATTCCTCCCAACCACAGAGCTAAATCAGGATTTACTGGGTTTTTTACCAACACAATTTTGTCTGTTCCTTGCAATGCATCTGCAATTTCTTGCATGATAAAAGGCGAAACTGTAGAACGAGCACCAATCCAAAGTAAGTCAACATCATATTCCATTGCCAATTTTACATGTGCTGCATTCGCAACTTCAGTACAGGTTTTCATGCCAGTTTCTTCTTTCACTTTTTTCAACCAACGCAAACCAATTTCTCCAACACCTTCAAACATTCCTGGTCTTGTTCTTGGTTTCCAAATTCCTGCTCTATAATAGTTTACATCAGAATCTTTTAGTTCGTGTGCAATTTTTAACACTTGTTCTTCAGTTTCTGCACTACAAGGCCCTGCTATTACTAGTGGATGAGTTAAATTCATTTCATCCAACCATGTTCTTAATGCTGTTGTATTTTTCATTCTTTTGGTGTTTTTGACATCTATTTTATGCCGTTTAATATTTGTTTTATATAATTGGTGTTTTCCATTTCGTTGTAAATTTCATCGAAATTTTCTTGTTGCATCAACACTTTAAAATGTTGCAAATTACTGATGTATTCTTCTAAACTTTCAATAATATTTTCTTTATTTTGTTGAAAAATGGGTGTCCACATTGCTGGCGAACTTTTTGCCAAACGTACTGTTGATGCAAAGCCTGAACCTGCCATATCAAAAATATCACGTTCATTCTTCTCTTTTTCCAAGACTGTTTTTCCTAACATAAAGGAGCTAATGTGTGACAGATGAGATACATACGCAATATGCTTGTCATGAGCGACAGGATCCATATATCTGATTCGCATGCCTACAGCAGCAAATAATTTCAATGCTGTTTCTTGTAATTTGAATGTTGTTTTTTCTACTTCGCAAATGATGTTTGTTTTGCCTACATACAAATTAGGAATTGCTGCTGATGGTCCTGAATTTTCTGTTCCTGCAATAGGATGACAAGCTAAAAAGTTACGTCTTCTTGGATGATTTTCAATTACTTTGCAAATTGCTTCTTTGGTTGAGCCTGCATCAATCACCAACGTTTCATCAGAAATATTGTCTAAAATAGTGGGCAAAAGTTTTACAGTTGCATCTACAGGAATAGAGATAATTACCAAATCTGCGTTTCGTAAATCAGTAATAGTTGCTTTTTTATCGATTAAATTCAGTGCCATTGCTTCATTCAACGTTTCGTCTTTTCTGCTAATTCCATGAATTACCGATTCTGGAAACCGTTTTTTGATGTCAATCGCAAAACTTCCTCCTATCAAACCAACTCCTATTAAATATATGTTTTTCATATTCTTGAAATTGCTTCTCTAATAACATCAGAAGTTACACACAACGAAAATCGGATAAATCCTTCTCCTTGACTGCCAAAAACCGTTCCTGGTGTAATGAAAATATCTTTGTTATACAAAATCGCATCTGTTACTTCTTCTGATTTTTTTCCCTCCGGAATTTTCGCCCATACAAACAATCCTGTGCTATTGGTATCAAATGTGCAATTGAGTTTTTCTGCCAATTGCCATATCAATTTTCGGCGTTCTTCGTAAATTACATTCTGTGATTCAAACCACTCATTGCTTAATTCCAACGCTTTGATGGCACCTTTTTGAATGCCATAAAACATTCCAGAATCCATATTGCTTTTCACTTTTAAAACTTCGTTGATATAGCTTGCTTTTCCAAGTACCATTCCAACTCTCCAGCCAGCCATATTGAACGTTTTGCTGAGTGAATTCAATTCTAAAGCGACTTCTTTTGCACCCTCAATACTTAAAATGCTCATCGGATTTTTATTCAATACAAAACTATACGGATTGTCATTGATGATGAGAATTTGATGTTTTTTACCGAAAGCAACCAACTTTTCCAAGGTTTCAAAAGTAGCATTACTGCCTGTTGGCATGTGAGGATAATTCACCCACATAATTTTAACATTTGATAAATCCAATTTCTCTAATTCTTCAAAATTGGGTTGCCAATCATTTTTTTCACTCAAATTGTAAAAAACAGATTTTGCGCCCAACAAATTTGTTACAGAAGTATAAGTTGGATACCCAGGATTTGGAATCAAAACTCCATCTCCTTCATTCAAAAAAGCCATAGAAATGTGCATAATTCCCTCTTTACTTCCCATCAATGGCAAGATTTCATTTTCGGGATTTGAGTAAACTTGGTACTTATTTTTATAAAAATCTGCCATTGCTCTTCGCAACTCTGGTAAACCTTGATAAGATTGATATTTATGAGCTCCTGCATCTAACAAACTATTTTGAATTGCTTCTAAAACAGCTGTTGGAGGTTGCAAATCTGGACTTCCAATTCCCATATTGATAATGGGTTTTCCTGACAATTGCAAATTGCGCACTTCTCTCAACTTATGAGAAAAGTAGTATTCTTCTATGGTATCTAATCTTTTTGCTGCGCTAATCATATCGTTTCTTATTTTTCTTGAAATGGATTCAAGTTGGGTTGTGGTCGCCCGTTTTTATACACTCCTAAGACTTTGAAATTTTCTGCCATAATCGCAATCAACGAAATGGCTTTTTGATATTCTTTGTATTCTTCAAAAGTAACATCCACAAAAAAAGAATATTTCCAAGGTGTTTCAATAACTGGCAAGGATTGAATTTTAGTCAAGTTCATTTTGCAATCGCTCATTGCATTTAAAATCGCAGCCAGACTTCCTCTTTTATGATTCAACTGAAATTTGATAGAGGCTTTGTTGTGCGATTCATCAACGGGCAATTCGTTGGTTTGTACAATTACAAAACGGGTTGCATTGTCTTTAATGGTCTGAATATCATCTGCTAAAACAGCCAATCCAAAAATGTCCGCAGCAATCTTGGGTGCAATGGCAGAAATCCCTTTCAGATTATTTTTCGCAATTCTTTTGGCAACCTCAGCAGTATCCACATCTTCCACCATTTTGATATGAGGATATTTTTTGAAGAATTCCTTGCATTGCAACAACGCCATTGGATGTGACCAAACTTCCTGAATGTCTTCCATTTGTTGTCCTTTTAAAGCCATCAAATGGTGGTGAATGTTCAAATATTCTTCACCAATAATGTGTAAATTATTCTTATCAATCAATGCATAATTTGGAATAATAGAACCTGCAATCGTGTTTTCTAAAGCCATGATACCAATATGAGTAGTTTCATCTAACAAGCTTTCGACCAAACTATCAAAAGACATGCATTCTTTCAAAGAAATATCTTCTCCATAAAAATCTTGTGCTACTTTATGATGATTGGAACCTTGTGCTCCTTGAATGGCTATAATTTTGTTCATATTAGTTCTAAAAAAAAAGCCTCGAAAACTTCGAGACTTTATATTTTATGTATTTCTTAGTTTTAACAACACACAAAGTCTCTGCTTTTATTGTAAAAATAAAAGTAAAAATAGAATCCTGTCCAAGTGTTGTGTAACATCTCTTTTCGTTTTTTTGAGCAACAAATCTAACTATTAAATTCAAAATTGCAAATAATATGCATTAACTTTCAATACTTTTATCAAATAGTTACTTTTCATTTATTTCAATACTTAAAAATCAATAAATGAAGTATTTTATTACAAATAATTAAATTTTCAATAGAAAAAGTTTCGCTCCTAGTTGTCATTATAACAAATTTCTCAACCTTTTTGCGGCAATTTCGGCTGTAATATCTCTTTGCGGTGAGCCAAACATCTCATAACCAACCATAAATTTCTTTACGGTAGCACTTCGTAACAACGGTGGATAAAAACTCATGTGCCAATGCCAATGTTCATTTTCTTCGCCATTTGTAGGTGCTTGGTGAATTCCACTTGAATATGGAAAAGAGGTATTGAACAACTTATCATAAGTACTTGTGATGACAGCAATCGCTTCCGCAAAATTGGTAGCCCCAAATCCTGATAATTGAGTGATGTTTTTTTGTGCTTTTTTAGGTGCAATCATTGCCTCAAAAGGCCACACTGCCCAAAAGGGAATCAATACCGCAAAATCATCATTTTCAAAAATGATACGTTCTTTTGCTTCTAATTCTTGTGTCAAATAGGTTTCTAGCAAGCTTGTTTGATGTTTTGCAAAATAATTACGTTGTTGTACATCTTTCTTTTCCACTTCGTTTGGCAAGGTAGATTGACTCCAAATTTGTCCATGTGGATGTGGATTGCTACAGCCCATTACTGCTCCCTTGTTTTCAAAAATCTGTACATAGTTGATCAATTCGTGAGCACCTAACTCCACATATTCTTTTTGCCAAGCATGCACCACTTTTTTGATTTCAGAAATCGACATTTCTGCCAAACTTTTGGAATGATCAGGACTGAAACAAATCACTTTGCAAATCCCCGTTTCGCTTTGTGCTTTGAACAATCCATCATTAACAGCAAAAGTGGGAGAATCACTTTGCAAGGCTGCAAAATCATTGTCGAATACAAAAACATCTTGATAATCCGGGTTTTGTTCTCCATTCGTACGTGTATTAGTAGCGCATAAATAACAAGTTGGGTCGTATGCAGGTCTTTTTTCTTTGGATATTTCTTCGTTTTGTCCTTGCCAAGGTCTTTTGGCTCTGTGCGGTGAAACCAACAGCCATTCTCCAGTAAGAATGTTAAGTCTTTTGTGAGAATAATCTTGTAAATATGTATTTTCCATAATTTTGATACGATTGATTGTTATTCTACAATATGTGTTCCTTCTGAAAGCGCCACAAAATAGACAGAACATTCTTTGTTAAATTTGTTTTTGTATGCTTTTGAGGCTGTTTCTGCAAAGGTTTCAGCTTCTGATTTTGCTACCAAATTGATGGTGCAACCTCCAAAACCTCCACCCATCATTCTGGCTCCCAATACTTTTTTATTCTTTTTTGCTTGTGCCACTAAAAAATCCAACTCTTCACAACTTACTTTGTATTGATATTGCAACCCGTTGTGAGAGGCATAAATCAATGCGCCCAACGTCTCCAAATCATTTTTTTCAATAGCTCTTGCAGCTTTTTGAGTTCGTTCTATTTCTTGAATAACATACAATGCTTTTTGGTAATTTTCAGGTGTAATTTTATCCATTACTTTTTCTAAATCTTCTTCAGTTGCTTCACGCAAAGTGTCTACATTTAACAAAGCTGCTACACTTTCGCAAGCAGAGCGTCTGTCATTATAAGCACTATCAGACAAACTGTGTTTTACGTTGGTGTTGATGAGCATCAACTGATGATCTTTGAAATCAATCTCATAGGGTTTAGATTCAATTGTTCTACAATCCAACAATAACGCGCTGTTTTCAATACCAAACATACTGGCATATTGATCCATTATGCCACATTTTACACCTACATAATTGTGTTCTGCTTTTTGCGAAATCAGAATCATTTCGGTTTTTGTTAGGCCTAAATCAAACAATTCATTCAAACCAAAAACAACGCTATTTTCTAAAGCTGCTGATGATGACATCCCTGCTCCTGCTGGGATATTGCCTTTAAAAACGACATTAAAGTCGCCAATTACTTTATTTCTATTTTGAATTTCAGCAACTACGCCAAATACATAGTTTTCCCAACTTCCTTCTTTGGATGGCTTTAGTTTGTCTAACTCAAACTCAATAGTACTGTCAAGATCCAACGCAATCGCACTTGAATTGCCTGAATTGCTTTTTTGAACGGCTGCAGCAATTCCTTTATCAATAGCTGCTGGAAATACAAATCCGCCATTATAATCGGTATGTTCACCAATAATATTGATTCTTCCTGGCGAAAAAATAGCTAGGGGTTCAGTATTGAAAATCAATTTGAATTTTGAAGTTACCTCATGTATTAGTTCTTTACTCATTTGTTATTTAAATGATTGATAGATGCCAATTAATTTCGTAGGTTTTTGCAGGCGCCAACACTTGCAAACCTATGCCGTTATTAAAACTGTTTGAAATGCCTGTCATAGGTTCAATCGCAATCAGCATTCTATGTGGTGGCGTGAACATTTGCAGATAATTCTGTGCTGCATCCGAAGTGATTGTTACTTGATATTCGTTGGTTTCAAATTCAATAATAGCATCATTTATCACAAAACAATCGTCTATTTGTTTGTTTTCAATAGCAAAATCTCCTTCGTTTGTAAACAAAACCAATTCTTTTGTAATCAATTTTTCATCAAAAGCCACTTGTTGATGACTGTTGAATTTCACCACACTTTCCGCCAAATGTTCGGTATAAAAATAGGGATGCCAACCAAGCGTAAATGGGAAAGGTGTTGTATCCAAATTGGTTACTTTGATAGCAATGCCCACATTATTTTCAGAAAGTGTATAGGTTACCTCCAAAGCATACTGAAATGGAAATCCTTTGGGTGGATTGGTTTCGGTATAAACCATTGTAACTGCCGCAGTTGAATCTGTAACTTTTTGATTAATAACAGTGAAAGTTTTATTATAGACCAATCCATGCAACGCATTGATGCCTGCCTGATTGCAGTCTAATTGATACGTTTTGCCATCAAATTGATACGCGCCTTTTTCTATTCTGCTGGCAAAAGGAAACAAAATAGCTGCTGCATACGAATCAGAATAGGAAAAATCGGGTAATTCTTTGATGATGGTTTTTCCTCCAACAATCAAAGACGATATTCTTGCGCCTTCATTCAATGAAATGATGACTTGAGTTGTTTTTTCTGCATTTGCTAGTATCAAATGCACAGCATTTGCGTTATTTTGAGATTGAATTGAGTACACGTTACACAGATTTTCTGATGATTAATTTACTTGGATTTTCTATTTGTTGTCGGGAGTTTTCTAAAATCATGCTTGCTAATTTTGTACCCATAAAGCTAAAATCAGTAGAGATGGTTGTGATTCCATCTGCAACAACTTCTTTTAAAAGGGTGTCATTATAAGAGATGATGCCTACATCTTCAGCTATTTCTAACGATTGCTCTTCGATTTTTTTGATAATTCGAATCAGGTTTTTGTCATCTAAAATCACATACACTTCTCCTTTTCTTGGAATGCATTCTTTTAGGCTTGGCAATATAATATAGGACAGCTCATAATCATTGCAAAAGGCTATAAAGCCTTTTAAAATTCCGACAGGTTGGTTATTTTCCTCAAACATCAAAACCAGTTTCCTGTATTTTTTAATGAGTGGTAAGCCAGATAATAATCCTTCATACACATTCTTTTTAAAGTTTTGATAAATGGCAGGATATTGCGCAAACTGTTCATTCGTCTGATCCAAAATATATACCTTATCAGCTGGTAAACTGCTGATTGCTTTGTGGGCATTATCAAGATTTGCCGGCATGACTACATAATAGGTATAATTCCCTACATTATTCAAAATTAAATTATTGAAAGTTTGTATATTGAAATGGTGAAAATAAATTTCTACTTGAATATTAGAGCTTAATTGCTCTAAAAATGCATTGTACAAATCCTCTTTAAACGAATTCAATTCATCAAAAAGAACAAATATTTTTTGCTGAATAACAATACTTTCGGAAGCTATATAATACCCTTTTCCTACAACTGAATTTATAATTCCTCTATGTTTCAATTCGTTGAATGCAGTCAAAACAGTATCTCTAGATACATTGAATCTATCCTTAATAACATTCAATGAAGGCAATTGGTCATCTTTTTTCAAAGAACCATCTGCAATTGAAGCCTCAATAGAAGCTACCAATTGTTTGTATTTCGGAATTTTTGATTCGCTATGAAAAGATTCTTTGTTCATCTAACAAATATATAGAAATTTTTTAATTTACCAACTAGTACCTACCAGTTTGTTTTTTAATATTCCACTTGTTTATAATAATTCCAATATTTCAAAAACTGATTGTATCATTAACAAACCATTCCTATCTTTACCACGAATGAAAGCAAACTACTCCCATTTTATCAAACAAGAAGCCAAACGTTTGGGTTTTTTAGATTGTGGTATTGCCAAAGCAACTTTTTTAGAAAACGAAGCTCCGCGTTTAGAAAAGTGGTTGCAACAAGGTTTTCATGGCGAAATGCGTTACATGGAAAACCACTTTGACAAGCGTTTAGATCCACGTTTGTTGGTAGATGATGCAAAATCTGTAATTTCATTGTCGTATAATTATTATCCTGAAAAACAGCAAAACAAGAATTCATATAAAATTTCAAAATATGCGTATGGTAAGGATTATCATCAGGTAATCAAAGAAAAATTGCGAGAATTGTTAGCAAGCATTCAACAAGAAATTGGTGAAATTTCTGGACGTTGTTTTGTAGATTCAGCACCTATTTTAGAACGTGCTTGGGCAGAAAAATCAGGTTTGGGTTGGAATGGGAAACACAGTTTACTGATCCAAAAACAACAAGGTTCTTTCTTTTTTTTAGCTGAATTGATTGTTGATTTGGAATTGGAATACGACCATTCAACAACAACTAATCACTGTGGTACTTGCACAAAATGCATAGATGCTTGCCCAACTGAAGCCATATTACCAAACAATACTGTAGATGGCAGTAAATGCATTTCGTATGTTACTATTGAATTGAAAGAAAATATTCCAAGGGATTTTAAAAATCAATTAGATGATTGGATGTTTGGTTGCGACATTTGCCAAGATGTGTGCCCTTGGAATCGTTTTTCAACACCTCATCAAGAGCCTTTATTTCAGCCAAAAGAGGAAATTTTAGAATTCTCCAAACGAGATTGGGAAGAAATTACGCAAGAAACATTTCAAAAAATATTTCAAAAATCAGCTGTAAAAAGAACAAAATTCGCAGGTTTAAAGCGAAATATTCAGTTCTTAAAAGACTGATTTTTGGTGGAATCTCTGAGTACTAAATTGGTTTCTAAAATTTCGTCTCTGTAAACAATGCTCTTTTTTTCTTTCTTATCTCTAATTTGCTTATATAAAATTTTAAACGCCTTTTTTCCCATCTCAAATCCTGGTTGATTGATGGTTGTGAGTGATGGTGAAATTACCGATGCCATAAACCAATTGCTAAACCCAACAATATTGATTTGCTCAGGAATTCTAACGCCTTGCTTGTTGAATTCAGTTATGGCACCAATCGCAACCAAATCTGTATTGATAAAAATTCCGTCAACATCTTCATGGTCTTGTAACAATTGGTTTGCATAAAATTTTCCTTCCTCAAAACTCATATTATTTAATAGATAAACCAATGATGGGTCATAAGGAATATGATTATCTAACAACGCTTGTTTATAACCCAAAAAACGGTCAATTGAGTTTTGAGGCAATAAAGGCCCTCTAAAATGTGCGATTCTTTTGCAACCAATATCAATCAAATATTGGGTTGCTTTGTAGGCAGCTTTTCGATCATCAATAATAACTTTCGAGCATTTTACCACTTTGGCAATTTTATCAAACATCACCAAAGGTGTATCATTCTCTATAATTTCTGTGAGATGTTTGTAATCCGCAGTACCATTAGCTAAAGAAATTAAAATTCCATCCACTCTTTTATTTAAAAGGAGTTCTATTTGTTGTTTTTCCAATTCATATGATTCATTAGATTGTAGTGTGATGACTAAATACCCTTTTTTTTCTGCTTGAGAAATAATGCCTTTGATAACGCTCGAAAAGAAATGATGCACAATTTCGGGAATTATCAATCCAATGGTTTTTGATTCTTTAGTCCTTAAATTTACAGCAAAGGAATTGGGCTTGTAATGCAACATAGAAGCAGTTTCCCTGACGAGTTTTCGAGTTTTTTTGCTCACATCAGGATAGTCTTTCAATGCTTTTGAAACTGTAGTAATTGAAATATTTAGTTTTTCTGCTATTTGCTTGAGAGTTACCATACTTCCCTATTAGATTAATAATAAATGTATCCTATATTATCTCACAAATATAACAAATTATCTAAATCGAAAACGTTTTCGGATAATCGAAAACGTTTTCGATTTGACTATTTGTAAAATTAATTATGTTAAAATTTACTTTTACTCAAATTAATAATCAATTTTTTAACTAATCTACAATTTAACATGAAAAAACATTTACAAGTAAGGTTTACTGTTCTGATACTGATGCTGCTATCAACAACAGTATTTTTTGCACAATCTACCATTACAGGGGTTGTGAGAGACACTAATAATCAGGTAATTCCTGGTGTTAATATTATTTTGAAAGGGACAACTCTGGGAACAACTTCCGATTTTGATGGAAAATACAGTATTGCGGATGTTCCAAACGGTGAGTACACTTTGATTGCCTCGTATATTGGATATGATAATTTTAAAAAACAAATCAGCCTGAACTCAAAAAATACGGTGATTGACATCATTATCAAAGAAAATGCAGAATCCTTGGATGAAATTGTAGTAACTGGGGTTGTTAACCCAAAATCTAAAATAGAATCTAGTATTTCTGTATCAACTGTTAATATAAAACAAATCGAACAGGCAACACCAAGATCTGCAGGGGAATTATTTAGAATTATCCCTGGTATTCGCGCTGAATCTTCAGGAGGAGAGGGAAATGCAAACTTTAATGTTCGTGGTGTACCTGTTTCCTCTGGCGGATCTAGATATTTACAATTACAAGAAGACGGACTTCCAATAATGTTATTTGGAGATACTTCTTTTGGAAATGCAGACAACTTTTTACGTATCGATTCAAATATTGGAAGAGTTGAGGCTATTAGAGGTGGTTCAGCTTCTACACAAACATCAAATGGACCTGCAGGTATCATAAACATGATTAGCAAAACAGGTAATGTAGAAGGTGGCTCTATAGGAGCAACTTATGGTTTGGATTTTCAAACTAGTAGATTAGATTTTGAATATGGAACTAAAATAAGTGACAATTTATATTATCACATTGGAGGTTTTATGAGAGTTGGTGAAGGACCAAGAGAAATAGGTTACCAGGGCAATAAAGGTGGTCAAATTAAAGCGAACATTACCAAAGAATTTAATAATGGGTATGTTCGAACTTATTTTAAATTTTTAAATGATAGATCAGTAATGTATATGCCAATGCCAGTGAGTTTAACTGGTACAAACACTAACCCAACATTTGGAAATTTACCAGGTTTTGATATTACTACAGACACTCCACATTCTGTAAACATCCAAAACACATATAGCGTTTATGATGGAAATCCTACACAAAATGACATGAGAAATGGAAATAACCCGGTAAGTAAAGCTATCGGCGCAGAGTTTTCTTTTGATTTAGGAGATGGATGGGATGTAAATGGTAAAGCAAGATACTCTAACAACTCAGGTCAATGGAATGCACCATTTACTGCAAATGTTGGCACTGTATCAGATATAGAAGCCTTAGTAAGGGGTGCTTCAGGTGCAACTGGTGCTTTAACTTTTCAAGACGGCACTCCATTTAATCCTGCAAACGGATTAGCGCAAGATATTAGATATTTTGATGTAACTATTGAAGATTTAAGTAACTTTTTTAGCGATGTAAAAGTTACTAAAGCTATTAATAATAATATTGGACTTACAGTAGGGATGTTCTCTGCAACACAAAATACAAAAATAGGATGGCAGTGGAGTTCTGCAATTACTGAAGTAGCAGGAGACGGTAAAGCAAGATTAGGTGTTTTTGAGGGCTTTTCTCAGGGAGGCGCATATTCTTTTGGACAACCGGTTTGGGGTAATTGTTGTCAAAGAAAATACAATACAGTTCATAATGTTAATTCTCCATATGTAGGAGTAGATGCTGAAATTTCTGAAAAGTTAAATTTTGACGGAAGTATTCGTTTTGAAAACGTAAATGTTAATGGAACAATAAATTCAGGTCAATTAAGTAACTTAGACTCAAATGGGAATTTAATTGGTTTTGATTACAATAGTGACGGTGTAATAAGCCCTTTTGAGCAAACAATACCAACTATTGCAGGTAATCCTGGACAAGCAATAAGTGACAATTATAATTTTGTTTCTTTCTCTGCGGGTTTAAACTACAAAATAAATGATGGAGCTGCTGTCTTTGGAAGATTTAGCAAAGGGGCATCTGGAAGAGCAGCCGATAGAAATAACTACGGAGCAGATGGTTTGGGAGATGTACAATTTGATGAAATTTCTCAATTTGAAATAGGTTTAAAAAAGAGATTAAATAACGGTGTTTTAAATGTTACAGGTTTTATAAGTAATACAGACGAAGGTATTAGCAACGAATTAAACAGAACTGTAGGAAACCCTTTCAAAGCTATGGGTTTAGAGGTAGAATCCGCATATAGATTTGGAGATTTTGGGATCAACGGGTCAGTTACTTATACAAAAGCCGAAATTGATGGCGGTGCAAATAAAGGAAATGCCCCAAGAAGACAAGCTGATTTTATATACAGTTTAGCACCAACGTATTCTTTTGGATCTAACAAACAACACCTTTTAGGATTAACAATTTTAGGCACCTCTAAATCATTTGCACAAGATGACAATGTGCTTGTAATGCCAGGTTACGCTTATATAAATGCAATAGCAAGGGTTGGATTGACTAAAGGCCTGTCTTTGAGTGTAAATGCTAATAATTTATTTGATACAATTGGTGTTACAGAAGTAGAAGGAAATGGAAATATTGCAGGTGGTTTAGCAGCAGCTAGAACAATTTCTGGACGTTCTACAACAATGACATTGCAGTATAGTTTTTAAAAAGTATTTGTTATTTTGAATTATTAAGTAGAGCCAATGAGAAGATTATTGGCTCTATTTTTTAAAAACATTTCAATAAATGATGACTACCTATAATTTTTGTAAGCGAAACTATAACCCTCAAAACTTAAAGTTACTTTGAATGAAACAGTTAATAATTATTGTTCTTTTATTTAGTACCCTACATTGCAATTCACAAGAAGTGATTCATCAAAATCAAAAAAATAAAAAAATAATATTAATAGTATATGGGAGTGATAGTTGTCACAGCTGCATAGAAACCAAGGCTTTTTTAACTGAAAAAAACATTAATTTTACATATTTTGATATTGATGTTGATAAGGTAAAAGAACAAGAAATGTTAGCGAAACTTCAAAAAAATAATATTTCTATTCACACCTTAAACTTACCCGTTATAGACGATAAGGGAGCAATTATTCTAAACAAAGGCAATCTTAAAGAATTTCTTAAAGTTTTAGAAAAAAAAATAATTAAAAATGAAAAATAAAAAGCCCAACTTAAGTTTCTGGCAAATTTTCAACATGAATGTTGGATTCTTAGGAATTCAATTCAGTTTTGGTTTACAGCAAACAGCCATCAATCCTATCTTTTCATTTTTAGGAGCACATCCTGAAGATTTACCTATTTTAAATCTTGCAGGTCCTGTAACAGGATTAATTATTCAACCCATAATTGGTGCGATTTCAGACAAAACTTGGTCACCACGTTTTGGCAGAAGAAAACCTTTTTTTTTGATTGGGGCACTTTTAGGAAGTCTGTGCTTGTTTGCCTTTCCTTACAGTCCAACTTTATGGTTTGCAGTAGGATTGTTATGGATTTTAGATGTTGGAAACAATATGGCCATGGAACCTTATCGTGCTTTTGTGGGCGATAAATTGCCCAACAGTCAATTGAGTTTTGGATATCAAATGCAAAGCTTGTTTGTAGGTGCAGGAATTGTGTTGGCAAATGCCTCTATTTTTATTTTTCAAGATTGGTTTTCAACACCCAATACTATTGATACTTCTTTAAATATCATTCCAACTTGGCTGTATTATTCCTTTTTTTTAGGTGCAATTTTATCAATTGCAACCATTGCATGGTCAGTTTTAAAAACTCCTGAAATTCCTCCATCAACTGAAGAATTGGAAGAAATAAATCATCATAAATCATTGCCACTTATTGAACGTATAAAAAAACCATTTCAAGAAATTATGCTTGCCCTTAAAGACATGCCAAAATTTATGTGGAAATTGGCAAGTGTCTATCTTTTTCAGTGGTATGCATTATTTATTTATTGGCAATTTATTTCGCCAATGTTTCAAGAAAGTTTAAATTTTGATAAATCAGAAGCCTTGAGTCAAGCTGCAAAAATGAATACTACTTATAACATTTCAACCATTTTATTTGCATTGGCATTGGTTCCTTTGGCACTTAAATGGGGAGGAAAAAAAGTGTATGTCATCAGTTTGTTTTTAACTGCTTTTGCAATGCTTTCCATTCCTTTTATCAAAGATCCAATTTTGGTTTTAGTGCCCATGATATTATTTGGAATTGGTTGGGCAGCAATGATGGGAATTCCATATTCTTTGGTTTCGAAAATTGTTCCTCAAAAAAGAAGAGGGGTTTATATGGGAATTTTGAATATGATGATTGTCATACCCATGGGAATTCAAACAGTAACTTTTGGACCAATTGTAAAAAATATTTTACACAATAGTGCCGTAAATGCCATTTTATTAGGGGGTGCGTTTTTCGTAATTGCAGGTCTTTTGGCTTTGCGTTTAAAAGAGCCTACTTCTGTAAATTAAAAAAATAATTAGATTGAATAATACTACAAAAGATATTGACATTCTCTGTGTTGGTGAAATCCTAATCGATTTTATAGGTCATCAACAAGATGTTTTGATCAATAAGACAAGTGATTATCACCGATATTTAGGCGGTTCACCAACTAACGTTGCCATCAATACAGCCAGACTTGGTTTACGACCAATGCTAATTTCAACTATTGGAAACGATGGTTTTGGGGAATATATCATCAAAAAACTTACGGAAGTAAGTGTTTCTGTTGAAGGAATTAAAAAAATAAATCGTCAACCAACGAGTGTTATTTTTGTATCAAAATCACAAGGCACTCCAGATTTTATTCCTTTTCGGGCAGCAGATTTTTGGATCACAGAAGACCAAATTCCCATTGAAATCCTTCAAAAATCGAAAATATTTCACACTACTTGCTTTGCATTGAGTAAAAACCCTGCTCAAACAACTATTCTAACAAAAGCCAAAGAAGCCTTTGATTTGGGCTGTAAACTGAGTATTGATATTAATTATTCAGAAAAATTGTGGGAGAGTCAAGCTGAAGCTTTGAGCATTATTGAATTGTATTGTAAATACAATCCCCTAATTAAAATTAGTGAAGATGATATGATTCGCTTGTTTGAGAAACGTTTACCACATGAAACTATTTTCAAATATTTTCATGATTTAAATGTTGAGACAGTTTGTTTAACCTTAGGTCAGAATGGCGTAAAATTATCTCAAAAAAACAAACCAATCATATCATTACCCGCTATAAAAGTCGAAAAAGTAGTAGATACAACTGGCGCAGGAGATGCTTTTTGGTCGGGATTTTTATTTGCTTACATCAACCAAAAACCCATTGAAGAATGCTTGCAAGTAGCTTTAAAATTAGCAGCTTTAAAATTGCAAAACGTAGGCAGATTACCAGATAATATCAATATTCTTTCAAAACTTTTATAACTATTTTTCTCAAAAATGATAACCCAACATCACATACAATCCATTCCAAATGGCGTCATGTTTAATGCATATCCTGATAGTATTGGACAAAGATTGAGTGATACAATTAAAATGCTTCAATTACCTGAATTTAAAGAGGTGTTTTCTTTGTTTTACATATTGCCAACATTTTTTAATAGTGATTTGGATAGAGGTTTTTCTATTATTGATTACAATTTGAATCCTGAATTGGTTTCTGCCAAAGATTTAAAAGCATTGCAAGAACTACATATCATGCTAAAATTTGATATTGTTTTGAATCATTTGTCAGTTGCTTCGACACAATTCAAAGATTTACTGCAAAATGGCGAAAACTCTAAATTTAAAAAATTTTTCATCAATTGGAATAGCTTTTGGGAGGGAAAAGGCACCAAAAATGAAGAAGGAATTATCGTTCCTGAAGAGAGGTATCTCAACAAATTATTTATGAGAAAATCAGGTCTTCCTATTTTAAAAGTTCCATTTCCTGATGGCTCTGAACAACCTTATTGGAATACTTTTTACCAAGAAATTCAATTCCAAAAAATTACCATTGATGATGTAAAACATCTCAAAGAATTAAATACTGAAAAAGCACTTTTAATTTGTAAAAAAGTAAATCAAGTCATTGAAAATATGCAAGATATTACTACTGTAGATTTCAATGAATTTGACGAATACAAAACGGAAATTTTACAAATCATTCATCAAAAAAAAACCTTTTTAGGACAAATGGATGTCAATGCAAAATCTGAATTGGTTTGGGAGTTTTACGAAGAAACTTTAGCTAAAGTTGCCAATTATGGATGTAAAATTTTACGTTTAGATGCGTTTGCTTATTTGCATAAAGAAATAGGACAATCAAACTTTTTCAACAAACCCGGCACTTGGAACTATCTTGAGAGAATAAAAGATATTGCCACCAAAAACAAACTAATTGTTTTGCCAGAAATTCACGCAGAGTATGGATTGAATTTGCATGACGAAGTTGCCAAAGAAGGATATCAAATTTATGATTTCTTTTTACCAGGTTTGATGATTCATACTTTAGAAAAAGGATCAAACATAGCCCTTCTAAAATGGGCCACAGAAATTAAAGAAAAAGGCTATCAAACAGTTAATATGCTGGGTTGTCATGACGGAATTCCTGTGCTTGATTTGAAAGGAAAAGAGTTAAATGGCATATATCATAAAGGTTTATTGACAGATGAAGAAATTGAATTTGTTATGGAAACAATTTTAGAAAGAGGTGGAAAAGTGAAAAATTTATACGATGCTACTGGAAATAAAATTTCGTACTATCAAATAAATGCTACTTTTTTTAGTGCACTTGGCGAAAATGAAAACAAATTAGTTTTGGCAAGAGCTTTACAACTTTTTATGCCTGGTATTCCACAAGTTTGGTATTTGGATTTATTTGCTGGAAAAAACAATAACGAAGCTGCCAATAAAGGTGGATCAAGTTCTCACAAAGAAATTAACAGAACTTCGTTGAATGTATCAGAAATTGAAAACGGATTGAAAAGAAAAGTGGTTGCAAATCAACTTCAATTAATGCGTTTGCGAAATACCTCTAAAGCATTTTTAGGAAAAATGACAATCCATGATTCCTTAGAAAAGGAAATTTCCATTTCTTGGACGAATGAAAATTGTATAGCAAAACTCGAAGCAAACCTTATTGACTTTTCTTTTAAAGTTAGCCACTCAGAAAATGATATTTCTACAGAGTTGATTTTTTAAGTTTAAAATAATACTCAACAGAACCATTTAAAAGAATACTAACTTCGCTTTGCTCTTTCGTTGAAAACCCTATATTTGTAAGCCTAAATTAGCAACCAACGATTTTATGAGCGATTCAAGAAAAAGACACGAGGCGTTATTGTATCATGCAAAACCAAAACCTGGAAAAATTGAAGTAGTTCCTACCAAAAAATATGCCACACAACACGACTTGGCATTGGCGTATTCGCCAGGTGTGGCAGAACCGTGTTTAGAAATTGCCAAAGACAAAAATAATATATATAAATACACTTCTAAAGGCAATTTAGTCGCCGTAATATCGAATGGAACAGCGGTTTTAGGTTTGGGTGATATTGGACCTGAAGCCTCAAAACCTGTGATGGAAGGAAAAGGCGTGCTTTTCAAGATTTTTGCTGATATTGATGTATTTGACATTGAAGTAAATGAAACAGATGTTGATAAATTCATAGAAATTGTAAAAGCGATTTCACCCACATTTGGCGGCATCAATTTAGAAGATATCAAAGCACCTGAAGCGTTTGAAATTGAACGAAGATTAAAAGAGGAATTAGACATTCCTGTAATGCATGATGATCAACATGGAACTGCCATTATCTCTGCAGCAGCCTTAAAAAATGCCATCGAAATAGCCCATAAAGATTTTTCGAAAGTAAAAATTGTAGTCAATGGTGCAGGAGCAGCTGCCATTTCTTGTACACGTTTATATGTAAGATTGGGCGCAAAAATCGAAAATATTGTGATGTGTGATAGCAAAGGGGTTATTAGAAAAGACCGTGATAATTTAACTCTAGAAAAAGCAGAATTTGCTACTGCACAAGATATACATACCTTAGAAGAAGCCATGCACAATACCGATGTTTTTATTGGACTTTCGCAAGGAAATGTGGTAACTCCTGAAATGTTGCTATCCATGGCAAAAAACCCGATTGTGTTTGCAATGGCAAATCCAGTTCCTGAAATCAATTATGACGTAGCCATTGCTACCAGAGAAGATATCATCATGGCAACAGGCCGTTCTGACCATCCTAATCAGGTGAATAATGTTTTGGGGTTTCCATTTATTTTTAGAGGCGCTTTGGATGTGAGAGCAACCAAAATTAACGAGGAAATGAAAATGGCAGCTGTTCATGCCTTGGCTGATTTGGCTAAAAAATCAGTTCCTGAACAAGTGAATATTGTATATGATGAAGTAAGTTTGTCTTTCGGAAAAGAATACATCATTCCAAAACCTTTTGACCCAAGATTAATTTATGAAATTCCGCCAGCTATAGCCAAAGCAGCCATTGAATCAGGTGTTGCGTTGGAGCCAATTACAGATTGGGAAAAATATCGTGAGGAATTGATGGAACGTTCTGGCTCTGGAAGAAAAGAAATCAGAATGATTCACAACCGCGCAAAAAGCAATATCAAACGCATTGTTTTTGCGGAAGCTGATTATTTAGACGTACTAAAAGCTGCGCAAAGAGTGTATGATGAAAAAATTGGATTACCCATTTTATTAGGAAGAAAAGAAGTGATTTTGGCGCTGAAAGAAGAAATTGGTTTTACAGCTGATGTGCCCATTTTAGATCCAAAAACGGATGAAGAAGACGAACGAAGAAATCGTTATGGAATGGCGTATTGGAGCAGTAGACAACGCAAAGGAAGAACCTTAACAGAAGCTAAAAAATTGATGCGAGAACGCAATTATTTCGCTGCAATGATGGTGAATGAAAACGAAGCTGACGCGCTAATCACAGGCTATTCTAGACCTTACCCAAGTGTAGTAAAACCTATTTTAGAATTGATTGAAAAAGAAAAAGGAATAACAAGAGTGGCTGCTTGCAACTTGATGATTACCAAACAAGGTCCTTTATTCTTAGCTGACACAACTATCAATATCAATCCAACTGCGAAAGATTTGATAAAAATTACCCAAATGACATCCAACTTGGTAAAAATGTTTGGCATGAAACCCAATGTTGCCATGGTGTCGTTTTCTAATTTTGGCTCCTCAAAATCAGAAAGTTCTCAAAAAATAAGTGAAGCTGTTGCTTATATTCATAGAAATTATCCAAATGCGGTTGTTGATGGAGAAATTCAAGCAGATTTTGCAATAAATCCTGAATTATTGGCTAAAGAATTTCCGTTTTCTAAGCTAAATGGTAAAAAAGTAAATGTATTAATTTTTCCAAATTTAGAAGCTGCAAACATCACATACAAATTGTTTAAAGAAGTACATGGTGCTGACTCCATTGGCCCTGTAATTTTAGGATTGAGCAAACCTGTACACGTTTTGCAATTGGGTGCAAGTGTTGATGAAATGGTCAACATGGCAGCATTAGCAGCTGTGGATGCACAACAACGTGAAAAGAAAAAATAAATTACTACATTAGGCGCTGAAAAAGAAAGTATGATAACACAAATTAGAGGGCGATTAGTTGAAAGAAATCCAACAGATGTTGTCGTGGATTGCAATGGTGTTGGCTATTTATTACACATTTCTTTGAATACATTTACGGCTTTACCATCAGATGAAAATGTTACGTTATATTCGCACTTGGTTGTCAGAGAAGATGCCCATATTTTATATGGATTTGCTACAAAAACAGAAAGAGAGGTTTTTAAACTTCTCATTTCAGTTTCGGGTGTTGGTCCCAGCATCGCAAGAACGATGTTATCATCAATGACGGCAGATGAAATTCAACATGCGATTGCCTCTGGAAACTTGCAAATCATACAATCTGTAAAAGGAATTGGCGCAAAAACAGCCCAAAGAGTTTTGGTAGATTTGAAAGATAAAATCCTGAAAAGCTTTGATATGGATCAAATTTCTTCCCCAACAAACAATACCAACAAAGATGAAGCGTTATCTGCTTTAGAGGTTTTAGGATTCCAAAGAAAGCAATCCGAAAAAATTGTAAATAGCATTGCAAAAGATCATCCTGATGCAACTATTGAAAAAATCATTAAACTCGCTTTAAAAAATCTATAATCAATTGATTAAAGTTTTGAAAAAATTACTTTTAACCACTGTTTTTACTTTCTTAGTAAGCAGTCTTGCGCACACTCAAACGAACATAAGTAAAGATTCTTCAAATGTCAAAAGAGATACAATTCCACTAAAATACAATTTCAAACACACCCAAAAAGGCGGACTTTTCTTAGATGATTTGGCTAAAAAAGTGGTCATTTTTGACAAAGCGTTGGATAAATATGTAATTGTTGAGAAAATAGGAGATTATTACACCAAAACTCCCATTTTCTTAACTAGAAAAGAATACGAACAATATCGTTTGAAACGAGATATGTTGCAGTATTTCAAAGACAAAGTCGGCGCCACCAATAGCAAAAGAAAAGGCGCACTAGAAGCTCAAAAAGATTTATTGCCAGATTATTACGTAAATTCGAAATTCTTTGAAACGATTTTCGGAGGAAATACCATCAAGTTTACTCCAACAGGAAACTTGAATTTGAAATTGGGTTTCATCTATCAAAATACCGAAAACCCACAAATTTCAGAAGAAAACAGACGTAGTTTTACCTTTGATTTTGATCAACAAATCAATGCTAGTTTGCGTGCAAAAGTTGGGGAACGTTTAGAATTTACAGCAAATTATGATACACAAGCTACTTTTGATTTTCAAAATTTAATAAAATTAGACTTCACACCCACTGAAGACGATATCATTCAAGGAATTGAAATCGGAAACGTTTCTATGCCCATCAAAAACTCGTTGATCAATGGGGCACAAACCTTGTTCGGGGTAAAAACCAAATTACAATTTGGAAAAACAACAGTAACAGGTGTTTTCTCTCAGCAAAATTCAGAAAGTAGAAGCATTGTTGCAGAAGCGGGTGCTTCTATCCAACCTTTTGAGTTAAGAGCAACTGATTATGACAACGATCGTCACTTTTTCTTATCCCAGTTTTTCATCGATAATTACGAAAATTCGTTAAAAAATTATCCTTTAGTGAGCAGCCAAGTAAACATCACTCGAATTGAAGTTTGGATTACCAATAGGAATGCTGCGACTGACGATTTTAGAAGTATTGTTGCCTTTGCGGATATGGGTGAATTAAACAATCCAAATTCTACTTATCGAAATTTAGTGGATGATTCAGGCACAGTTTTACCTGGAAATGTTGTGAGTATCAATTCCAATGGTCAAGTACTTTTTATTCCACAAAACGAAGCAAATAATATTTATGACCCAACAGTTTTAGCGGGAATTAGAGATATTTCAACTGTAGATAATACGCTGATCTCTCGCTTTCAAATGGATCAAGGAACGGATTATTCTATTTTGGAAAATGCCCGAAGATTGTCTAATAATGAATATACATTGAATCCACAATTAGGATATATATCGTTAAATAGACGTTTGAATGATGGGGAGGTTTTGGCTGTCGCTTATGAATATACTGTTGCAGGAAGTGTCAATGGGAGTGCCAAAAAATCGTTTAAAGTAGGTGAATTTTCTAATGACGGAATTCAAGCTCCTCAAAATTTAGCCGTAAAATTATTACGTTCAGAAATATTACAAACATTTCGTAGAAATACAGTTACCAATCAAGACGAATCCTTTCCAACTTGGCGTTTGATGATGAAAAACGTATATGCTTTGGGCGCATTTCCATTAACACAAGACGGTTTTCGTTTCGAAATTCAATTCAGAGATGATGACACAGGAATTCCTTCAAACACCCTGCAAAATGCACAAACAGCAGGCATTCCCAATCTTCCATTAATTCAATTATTTAATTTGGATCAATTAGACCAAAGTCAGTTTAGAACGGCTGATGGATTTTTTGATTATGTGGAAGGTGTTACTGTAAATTCACAAAACGGATATGTGATTTTCCCTACAGCAGAGCCTTTTGGAAATGGGTTGGAAAACAACTTGACAAATCCTGCTGATTCAAGATTTTTATTCAAAGAAATGTATTTGAATACCAAAATCAACATCCAGAATAATTTTCAAAATAAAGACAAATATTTCTTAAAAGGCTATTTCAAATCAGACAATGCTGGAGGAATTTCAATTGGTGCTTTCAATGTTCCACAAGGTTCTGTAAAAGTAACTGCTGGAGGAAGACAATTAGTGGAAGGTATTGACTATGTGGTAGATTATCAACTAGGAAGAGTGCAAATTTTAGACCCAGGGTTGCAAGCTTCAGGAACGCCAATCAACATTTCTACAGAAAATAATGCCGTGTTTAACCAACAACGAAAAACCTTTATGGGAATTGATGTTGAACACCGTTTTTCTGAAAATTTTGTTCTGGGAGGAACTATTTTAAATGTTATGGAAAGACCATTGACTCCAAAAATAAATTTTGGCTCAGAACCTATAGACAATACCATGATTGGTTTAAATGTTGATCTCTCAACAGAAGTTCCGTATTTCACAAAATTGGCGAATAAATTGCCTTTTGTAGATACAGATGCGCCATCAAACTTATCTGTAAGAGCAGATTTCGCCTTTTTATTGCCAGGAACACCCAAAGGAATTGACGTTACTGGTGCAGCTACAACATACATTGATGATTTTGAAGCTTCTCAAATTCCTATTAGTTTGATTTCTCCTTTAGATTGGTATGAAGCTAGTACACCTCGTTTTTTTAACGGATTTAATGGCGATCAAAGTGATTTATCTTACAACTACAAACGAGGAAAGTTGGCTTGGTATAGCATTGATCAAATTTTTTATGGAATTGGACAAACACCTGCAAGTGTTGATGCTCAAGAACTTTCAAGAGCTGAAACGAGACAAATCAATTTCAGAGAATTATTTCCAAATCAACAGTTGGATATTACTCAAAATGCACAGATCAGAACCTTAGATTTGGCGTATTTTCCGGAAGAAAGAGGTTCTTATAACTTTAATCCAAATGCAACTATTGTAAATGGTGTTACCAAATTACCAAATCCTGAAACCAATTGGGGAGGAATTATGCGTGCATTGAACACTAATAATTTCGATCAAGCAAACGTAGAATACATTCAATTTTGGGTTATGGATCCTTATCAAAATTATTCTATAACAAATGAAGAAGGTTTACCAGTTGATTTTAATCCTAATGATATTTCCAATCAAGTGGGTGATTTGTACATCAATTTAGGAAACATTTCTGAAGACGTTTTAAGAGATAATCGCAAAATGTTTGAAAATGGTTTGCCTGAAGACGGATTGAAAATTGATGGAAACAACATCAACAAAACAACTTGGGGAGATGTGCCAAGAAATCCATCTATTATTTATGCTTTCAGTGAACAAGATGCAGCAAGAACCAACCAAGATTTAGGTTTTGATGGCTTGAATGATTTAGAGGAAAAAACGTTGCCCGGAATTGGAATTTATAGTTCTTTAGATGATCCTGCTGCAGATAATTTTTCATTTTTTAGAGGTTCTCAATTAGACGCGTTGAATGCTTCTATCATCAGACGTTATAAAGATTTTAACAATACACAAGGCAATTCGCCAACCTTAAATCAATCTACTGAACCCTTCCCTACTTCATCCACAACCTATCCTGATGTGGAAGATATCAATAGAGATCAAACCATGAATACGGTTGAAAGTTATTTTGAATACAAAATTTCGATGAACAGAAATGATTTGGTAAAAGGAAGAAATTTTATTGTAGATGAAAAAACAACATCTGTTACGCTTGAAAACGGAAATACACAAGAGACAAAATGGTATCAATTTCGTGTCCCCATTAGAAGTGGAACACCTGTAAATGGTATTACAGACTTTAATAGTATTCGTTTTATAAGAATGTTTTTAACGAATTTTAAAATGCCAGTGGTAATGCGTTTTGGAGAATTTGATTTAGTAAGAGGTGATTGGAGACGTTATGTAAGAACGATCAATCCTACTACCAATCCTGATAGAGAGTTGAATCAATCAGAATTGGAAGGTTTTGAGGTGGGTGTTGTGAGTATTGAACAAAACAACGGAAGTTACATTCAACCACCAGGAATTGAAAGAGAACGTTTGCAAGGAACAACCACAGTACAGCTTCAAAACGAACAATCTGTTACACTGAAAGTTACCAATTTAGAGCCTAATAACACACGAGCTATTTACAAAAACATCAGTGTTGATTTGCGTCGTTTTAAAAACCTAAAAATGTTTATGCATTTGCAAGGTGATGAAGGTTTTGCTGCTGTAATTCGTTTAGGAACAGACTTAGGAGAAAACTTTTATGAACTAGAATTACCTTTAACAGTGAGCAGTGGAGGTGGAAGTCAATTAGATATTTGGCCTGAAGAAAATAATTTAGACGCCTTTTTAGAAACCTTTGGAAAAGTAAAATTAGAACGAGATGCCATTGGGACACCCATCAACGAAATTTATACGTCTGCCACGCAGAGTGAGAATCTTCCTTATAAAATTAGTGTGAAAGGGAATCCGACGTTGGCACAATTAAGAACGATTATGCTGGGTTTAAAAAACGTAGGAGTTACCAACAAAACAGGAGAAATTTGGTTTAACGAATTACGTTCTTCTGGTTTTGACAACAAAGCTGGATGGGCTGCTGTGATCAATGCAGATGCAAATTTTGCGGATGTTGCGAATGTTTCTCTTTCTGGAAGCTTAAAAACTATTGGTTTTGGAAATGTAGAAGATCGCATCAATCAACGAAGTTTAGATGAGACAAAACAATATGATGTTGCGACAACCATCAACCTTGGAAAAGTCTTGACACCCGAAAAATGGGGCATTCAATTGCCTATGAGTTATAGTGTTGGCGAACGTTTTATTGATCCAAAATTTGACCCTCAATACCAAGATGTGTTGTTAGCTGATGCCATTGAGCAAAATCCAAATAGTGAATTTTCGAGAGATTATACCAAAAGAACTAGCATTAGTTTTATCAATGTGAAAAAGAATCGAAATCCGAATTCAACCAAAAAACCGAAGTTTTACGATGTAGAGAATTTGGCTGTTTCATATTCTCAAAACAGTGAATTTCACAGAGATTATAATGTGCAAAAATATGTGAATGAAAATGTAGCAGCTTCTGCAGCGTATAATTTTAATTTTGATTCAAAACCGATTGAATTTTTCAAAAATAATGACTCCATTTTTAGAAGTAAATATCTAAAGTTTTTGAAAGATTTAAATTTCAATCCAATACCAAAAACCATTGCTATCAATTCACGAATCAATAGAAGTTATAACGAACAACAATCAAGAAATTTAGTTCCAGGATTGTCTGCTCAACCAGAATTAATACAACGTAGATTTTTATTTGATTGGGATTATACCATTGGTTTTGATTTGACAAAATCGTTGCAATTAAATTTCAATGCGACCAATAATTACATTTACGATGCTTTTGGAAGTGGGGAACAATTGCAAATTTTTGATAATTTCTTCAACACAGGAAGACCCAACCATTATCATCAAAAATTGAATGCAACCTATAATATTCCATTGGATAAATTCCCGTTTTTAGGTTTTATAAAAGCAGATTATGGGTATTCAGCCGATTTTGATTGGCAAGTTTCTTCGCAAGATCAAACCATTTTAGAACAGATTGGAAATGTAATTCAAAATGCAAATACACATAATATTAACACCGATTTTTCATTTGATAAAATATACAAAAGTCTAAATTTAGAGAGATTTTTGTTAACAAAGGCACAACGTCAAAATGCGAAAGACAAAAAGATTCGCATCAATCCTTCAAAAAAACTTTCTTTTGGAAAACAGTTTTTAAAAGGAACGTTTGATGTTTTGACTGCTGTAAAAAAAGCAACCATCAGTTATACCGAAAACAATGGACAATTTTTACAAGGATATAATGAGCCCATAGGATTTTTAGGTGGAGCCCCAACAGCTTTTGCTTTTGGAAGTCAAGTAGATATTAGAAACAAAGCCCTTGAAAATGGTTGGTTAGTAACCAGAGTTGATGGTGCAGAATATTTCAATAAAACGTATAGCAGAACACAATACCACAAATTGGACTATACATTTATTGTGAAACCTTTCAATGATTTGGATATTGATGTTCGTGGAAATAAAATTCAAACTACAGATATTTCTCAACAAATCGATTTGATTGAAGGAAAAAATACTTTTGAAGAGACTCCAATTTTTGAAAATGGAAATTTCAGTACCAGTTTTTCTATGTTGTCAACTGCTTTCTCTGATAGTGATGTTTTGTTTCAACGAATGAAAGATTACAGAAGTATTGTTGCAAACAGATTGGCAACAGAGACTGGAGCGCCAATTGCAGGTTTTGGAGAGAATAGCCAACAAGTAATGTTGCCTGCTTTTATTGCTGCATATTCTGGAAAAAGTCCAACAAAAGTAAACACAGGATTATTCAAAAATATTCCAATTCCGAATTGGACGTTGCGTTACAGTGGATTGATGAAAATGGATTGGTTTAAGAAAAATTTTTCATCATTTGTAGTTTCACATGGATACAAATCATCTTATACGATTTCAAGTTTTACGAACAATTTACAATTTGACGCAAACAATCCATATGCAACAACCAATGCTGCAGGAAATTATGAATCGCGAAGATTGGTGGCAAGCGCAACTTTGGTGGATGAATTTTCGCCATTGGTAAAAATTGATATGAAAATGAAAAACTCTTTTTCGTTTCGAGGTGAAGTAAAAAGCGACAGAACATTGACTATGAATTTCAATAATAGCACTTTAACTGACATAGACGGAATCGAATATGTAGTTGGTTTGGGTTATGTGTTTAAAGATGTAAAAATGAACTCACGGTTTACGGGAAAAAAAGTAGAAATGAAAGGAGATATCAATGTAAGAGCAGATGTTTCGCTGAGAGATAATATCACACAAATTCGATATGTTGATGAAGATAATTCGCAAATTAGTGGTGGTCAACGATTATTTTCAATTAAATTTACAGCCGATTACAGACTGAGTGCAAATCTAACTGCATCATTCTATTACAATCATCAATCGTCAAGATATGCTATCTCAACAACTTTTCCGAGACAAGCTATCAATGCCGGATTTAATATTATTTATAACTTAGGAGGAAATTAAAAATTAATTTAGTTAGTAAAAATGAATATACCAAGTAACTTAAAGTACACAAAAGATCACGAGTGGATTAAAATTGAAGGTGAAACTGCAACCGTAGGAATTACTGATTTTGCGCAAGGAGAATTAGGAGACATCGTTTATGTAGATGTTGATACCTTAGATGATACTGTTGAAGAAGGAGCCGTTTTTGGATCTGTTGAAGCTGTAAAAACAGTTTCTGATTTATTTATGCCATTAACAGGAGAAGTGGTAGAACTTAATGAAGCGTTAGAAGATGAGCCTGAATTGGTAAATTCTGATCCTTATGGAAAAGGATGGATGATAAAAGTTGCCATTGCTGATAGCTCACAAATAGAAAATTTATTAGATGCTGAGGCGTATCAAAAACTTATTAAAGGATAAGTTAATTCTAGTTGCAATTGTAATTACAATTGTCGTTTTGGGATTAAGTTTCATAAAAATGCCAGAAACTCGAGTAAGAGTAGCAAATATAGATAAAGTATATCACAGCTTTGCATACTTTACCTTAACGATAGTTTGGTTGTTTAGTTTTTATAAAACTCCACAAAAAAAATACCTAGTTACATTGAGTTGTATTTTTTTTGGCATTATTATTGAAGTTTTACAAACCACATTGACAGATTACAGAACTGGTGATATCCTAGATGTTTTCGCAAATTCACTAGGAAGCTTGACGGCTCTATTTGTATTTAGTATGATTTTTAAAAAAAACAGATTAATTAACAATTAGGGTTGTGATTAAAGCAATAAATTATTTAAATTAGCAACCTATTAAAAAATGTTTAACCATGGAAATTAAGAAAAGTCCAAAATCGAATTTAGAGAATTTTAGCAAAATTTTTATGCAAATTGGTTTGGTGCTCGCATTATTTGTTACATACGTAGCAATCGAACAAAAAACATATGACAAAGTCTATGGTGATTTAGGAACTGTCAATATGAATGCAGAAATGGAAGAAGAAATTCCAATTACTGAAAGAATTGAACCAGATCAACCAAAAACTCCACCACCACCAACTCCAGATAAAATTGAGATTGTTGAGGATAAAAAAGAAATTGAAGAAACTGTTATTGAATCAACGGAAACTGACGAAACAAAAAAAGTTGTGGTTTCTGAAATTGTTGAAGTAGAAGAAGTGGAAGAAGTAGTGGAAGATGTTAACTTTATGATTATTGAAGATGTCCCAACTTTCCCCGGATGCTCAGGAAATAATGATGAAAGAAAAGCTTGTTTTAGTCAGATGGTTCAAAAACACTTTGCGAGAAAATTCAATGCTGATTTACCAAATGAATTAGGATTATCTCCAGGAAAGAAAAAAGTTTTCATTGGTTTTAAAATTGATAAAAGCGGGAATGTAGTGGATATTCAAACGAAAGCTCCACACCCAAAAATCAAAGATGAAGTAGAAAAGGTAATGGCTCAATTACCAAAAATGAAACCTGGAAAACAACGTGGAAAACCAGTAGGTGTGAAATATAGTATTCCGTTTACATTGATTGTTGAATAATTAATAACAATACACATAAAGCAAAAAAATCGTTAAGAATATACTTAACGATTTTTTTTTGGAATAATTTGAATTCATTTAACGTTTAATAAGTACTTCTAACTGAAAACTTAAATTATTCCTCTAGAAGAACTAAATAAGTCCTGTAAATATTAAAATATTGCAAATAAAGAAACTTTAAAACAAAGCTTAAAATTTAAGCATAAGAGATAATTAAAGACTTTGGAAAACAATAAATATATATTAAGGAGAAAATGAAAGAAGCTCAAGGAATCATCCTTATTCAATAATATATATGTATAAATAAGTCATACAATTAATGATATAAAATAAAAAAACCTCTAAAATATACTTTTAGAGGTTTTTCGAATGTTAGAAAATTTTAATTATTTAATTACTTATTACTGAAAGCAACTTTAGATTCATTTTTCCAAACATTCACTGATGCGATTGCATTGTCTTGATAATTAATTTCTTTGAGAGACTCATCTGCCCAAACAAACCATTTACCTACTTTTTCTCCTTCATTGTAATATGCTAACTGAACTTTCTTACCTGATTTGTCGAAACGAACCCATTCTCCAGTTAATTTTTTATCCTTAAAAAAACCTTGTGTTTTAATAGAACCATCCTCATAATAATAAGTCGCTTTTACTAAATCTCCTTCAGCACTAAAAGTTGGTTGTTTTTCTTGAGCAAATCCTAAAGATAATATACCTAGCATACAAATTGTGATCATTTTTTTCATATCGAATAAATTTAAGATTAACATTACGTTTACAAATGTATGCTTTTTGTAACATTTAAACAACAATTTGGTAACATTAATTTAACATTGAGATGAATTTTAACATATTGATTCATTGGTTAATTGATTTTAAATTATGTGAATAGATATATAAATGATTAATTATCTGATAATTATAGTAATATATCCATACTTTTTTATGAAATTCACTTTTGTTTATAAAAATAATAATCAACGAATTCATTAACATTGAAACCATGAATACATATCATTTTTTGTCAATTGGACTTGTAGCCATCATTCATTCCTGCATAATGCACTTAGAAATGGTGGTTTGGACAACAGAAAAGGGAATAAAAATATCTGGCTTAAAGAGTAAATAATTTAAAGAAGTAACAAAGGTTATAGCTTCAAATCAAGGCTTGCATAAGAGATTTTAGAAATTGGTTTGTTTATGCCCACTGTCGATAAAAATAAAGAAAATGCATTCTTCTTTTATGTAATCTTGTAATAGCAGGAATTTATGACGTATTTTAAACAAAAATTAAAATTTTTTAATTTCAAACCAATCCAGAAATTCTTACAATTTTTAGCACATAACTTACTATGGAAATAAATTTAAATCAATCAAATCAAAAAATAAAATTCTTCTTCTTTTCTGGTACAACTATAAAATCTTTCAAATAGAAGGGTTCAAAATAAGCAACATTTTCAAAGTCACTTTTTTTATATTTATCAAAAGCTAACACTCCCATTTCTTTGGATGATGGGAAAATAGCTTCTAAAAAAATAGCATTTTTATGGTTGATAACGTCTTGACATTTGAAAGCTCCATCTCCTAAAAAATATACTTTTTGGTCCTCCAAATATTCCATAAAAGAATTTTTATCAATAATTTCAGCTTGAATTTCTCTGATTCTTTCGAATTTATGATTAAAAACTGCTGCATAAACTTCCATCCTTCTGGCATCCAACATTGGAATAATAACACCTTCTTCAATTGAAATTGAATGAGATAATGAAGTCAAGGTATCAATAGCTATTAATGGCTTTTCCAAAGCATAACAAAACCCTTTTGCGGCTGAAACTCCTATTCGCAATCCAGTGTAAGATCCTGGACCTTTGCTGACAGCTATAGCATCAATATTACTTAATAAAATATTGGATTCCTTAAGAATGTCAATAATAAATGAATGCAACACTTCTGCATGAGAATAATTACCGTCATTAAATTCTTTTAATGCTATAATTTCTCCATTTTTTGAAATGCTTACTGAGCAATTTTTAGTTGCTGTTTCAATGTTTAGTATTGTTACCAAAAAGTAATTTTTAGTTTTGATTACTACAAAGTAACTTAAAAATCTTGAATTCTAAATTTAAAATCTCTAGATTGTTAAATCACCTGAATAAAATTGCAATACTTTTATTTTGAAAACATAATCGTATTTTGAACGAATCAACGTTGCTTCAGCATTTACCAAACGCGTTCTTACCTGATCAAAATCGAACAAAGTCATTGCGCCAAAATTGTATCTTTCTTGCGCATTTTTAAAGGCTTCTTGTTGTGATGCTAGGGAAATTTTTGCAGCTTCATAGGTTTTTAAAGCAGTTTTTACATCTAAGAAAGCTTGTTCAATAGTTTGCTGCAATGCTAATTTTTCACTTTCCAAACGTGTTTCAATAATTTCTTTATTGATGATAGATTGTGCAACTCTGTTTTTAGTTTGAAAACGGTTGAAAATTGGAATATTCATATTAAAACCAAAACCGTATCCAAAGTTGTCAACTAATTGATCTGCGAAAGGTGTATTTGAAAATCCTGTAGGTAAATTCAAGTTAAATCCATAATTGGTTGTCAATCCAACTTGTGCAGAAATTGAGGGTAAAAAAGCTGATTTAGAAATCAAAATATTCAAGGCAGCATTGTCAATAGCCAATTTTGCTCTTGCTATTTCTGGCATTCTTTCCAAGGATTTTTCATAAACCGAATTGGCGTTTTTATAAAATAAATCCGCAGTTGGCGTTCCAACATCAACAGGAGATACGTCAAAACCTTCAGCCGAAATTTGTAATAACTGTGCTAAATTTAACAAGGCTAAATCCAACGCATTTTCTTGCGAAATTAAGGATTGTAAATTGGTTGCTGCTGTAGATTCAACATTTAAAAAATCTCCTTTAGGAATTACACCAGATTTGTAACGTGCTTGAGCTGCTTCAATTTGAGTTTTACTAATTTCATATTGTACTTTAGCAACTAATAAATTTTCCTTTGCAAATAAAATGTTTAGATATCCATTTACAACAAGAAGAGAAATATCATTTTCAATTTTTTGCAAATCCAATTTACTTGATTCGACACCCAGTTGTGCTTGTTTATACGTATTTGTATTTCTAAATCCATTAAAAACTGTAATTCCAGAACTTAAATTGATAGAACCTCCAAAGAAACTTGTGGCAACTCGCGTATTAGTTACAGGGCTAAATCCTGTTCCGAAGTTAAAATTTCCACCAGTATTAGCATTTAAATTAGGAAGAAAATTACCTCTGGCAATATCAACATCTTTCTTTGAAGATTCAAGATTTAATTTATTTTGCTGAATAGAAATGTTTTTTTCTAAAGCGTGATCTACGCATTCTCTTAATGTCCATTGTTTTTGAGAGAATGTAGTTGCTATTGTGAAAATAGCAATACAAAATGAGAGTTTTAATTTCAAAACTTGATATTTTTTTAGTTGATTAACATACTATTCCTAGAATAAAAATTTCGGAAATGTATCAATAAGACGTACAATTGCAAAAATTGTTACAAAATTTAAGCGTTAATTACATGCTAATTTTGAAGTTTCTTATTATACCTGTATAATGAATATAACAAAATGCCCACCAATAAATAGGGAAAAATCATCAAATAGGTGATTCCGTCATTAACTCCTTCAGCCATTTTACCATCTCCACTTTCCACAACTGCTTTACACATAGCACATTGCGAATAAGAAAATTGTAAATAAAAAAACAATAAAATGCTTATATTTATCTTTTTAGTGTGCATAATAAGGAGAAATCATTACATAAATAACAACACCAGTAATTGCAACATATAACCACAATGGAAATGTCTTTTTGGCAATTTTTTTGTGTCTTTGAAAATCACCTAATTTGGCATACATATAGGTTGTAAGTACCAGAGGAATAATGATAATTGACAATAAAATATGTGAAATCAAAATGAAATAATACACATATTTGACAATACCTTCACCTCCAAATTTTGTAGAATCAGAAGTGATGTGATATGCAATATACATCAATAAAAAAGCTAATGAACAAACAATAGCAAAGGTATTTAATTGTTCGTGTAATTTTCTATTGCCTTTTTTGATAGCAATTACAGCAGCAATTAATGTAATGGCAGTAATACCATTAATAGTTGCATAAATAGGTGGCAAAAAAGCGAAAGGTTCTACATTAAAACCCAATCTTTTTAGGTTGATACTAAACAATGCAGCCACTGCAATTGGGATTACAATTGATAATGCAGTGATTAATTTCTTGTATTTTTGTTCTTGTGCTAAATTATTCATTTAATAACTTTTTAATATCTTCTATTAATTCTTTAATTTGATCTGGAAACCCGTGTTCTTCCAGGGCTCTGTAATACATTAATGGATTGCCAAATTCATCTTTTCTTGAACGAATAAATCCGTTTTTATCAACCAAAGCAAACAATCCTGAATGCTCAAAACCTCCATGATCTTCATCGCCTTTTCCAGCATATAATTTGAAACCATTGTTAGATAAACCGTACACAACATCCTCAGATTTTCCAGTAAGTAAATGCCAGTTTTTATGGGTTATTCCATTGTTTTTGGCGTACTCTTTCAATATTTCAGGAGTGTCAATTTCTGGAGTAATTGAAATGGAGGCAATCCCAAACTCTGGATTTCCAAAAAAAGCATCTTGCAAAACCAACATTTTTTGGTTCATTACAGGACAAATTGTAGGACAAGTAGAAAAGAAAAATTCTACTACATACACTTTCCCATCAAACGTTTTATTGGAAATTGTTTTACCTTCTTGATTAATGAATTCAAAATAAGGTACTTTTTCAAACTTTACCAAATCCGATTTTTGAAAACGCAGTACGATTTTTGGAATCGCATAAATGCCAAATAATAAAATAATGAATGAAATGCCTATGTAAGAATAGTTTTTTTTACTCATAATCCTACTTCTTTTCTATCTGCTTTATTTTTGTTTTTATCCTTAAAAGCTGCATAATACTCATAATACAACACATTGATGTCGTCTTTCAGTTTGTCTTTCAATTCTGCAACCGCATCCATATTATAGCCATATAATAAACCGTCAATGGCGTCCTTATCGTCAGTCCTTCCCCTTAAATACCCGTCTTTGTCAATGATAAAAGCTTTGGATGAACCATATTTTTGAAGTGGCTCATTTACAGACAAACTTTCATAAAACACAGGAATCAACTCTTTTTGAACTGGAATAAATTTCCAGTTTTTCATGTCCGTAAAAGCAGCAATTTGTTTTTCCAATTCAGCAACTGCTACTTCTTTTTCTGATGGATAGATTGCAATGATTTGAAACTTCTTGAAATCGATAAACTTTTTGTAAATCTTTTCATTTAAGTTTAATAATCTTGATTTGCTTATAGCAACATCATCTCCAATAAAACAAACTACAGAAACATTGTCTTTTAAAGTGACAGTTTTTGAAGAATCTATTTCTGTTATATCAATAATATTTTGGGTCAATATTGGTAATTTTGTAAAGTTATTTTTTCCAGTAGAAAGGATTAGAAAACAGATTAATGGAAAAATAAACAACAAAAACAATACGACTCTTTTTTTTGTAAGGAATTTCATGTTGCTAAAAATGTAATGTTATCAGTAAAAAAAAGGTGGTTAAAACCACCTAATTTAATATGTAATTACCATTGTACTAATGGTCCTAGTGTGTCAAATAAATAACCTCCTTCTAATAAAAGTAAGGTTACCAAATAGCAGATTAAGAAAACTGCTGTCCAAACAATCGATCTTCTGAACCATTTTTTCTCTCCTTCCATGTGCATAAATGCCCAAGTAATTCCGTAAGCTTTTGCCAATGTCAAAATGATGAAAATCCAGTTTAAAGGACTCGTTCCTAAAAAGTTTGTTAAGTGTAGACCTGCAGGTTTGTAAATTCCTAAAAAAACCTCAACAATTGTGATAACAGACAAGATAAAGAATACATTCCATATTCTCTTTACATTCGATTCGTGTGCGTGTGCCATTTTATATATTGTTTATTTTTTAAATTATACCAAATAGAAAAATGTGAATACGAATACCCAAACCAAATCTACAAAGTGCCAATACAATCCAACTTTTTCAACCATTTCATAGCTTCCTCTTTTCTCATAGGTTCCTAAAATTACATTGAAGAAAATAATGATATTGATTAAGATTCCAGAGAAAACGTGAAAACCGTGAAAACCAGTAATGAAGAAAAAGAAATTTGCGAAAATCGTGTTTCCATATTCATTTACTTGTAGGTTTGCACCTTCTACAATTTGAGTTCCTTTTAGCAACTGCTCTAAACCTTCTTCACGAGATAAAACAACTTTTTGTTTTTTACCTGTATCAATCAATTCGCTTTTAATTTGGATTGAAGGATCTGCTTTGTAAGATTCAATCACTTGATTTACAGAATAATCAGCAACTGTTTGTCCACTTACAAACCACAAACCGTTTTTCTTTGTATGCGTAACTCTTTCATCTCCTCTATCACCAACAACAAAATCAGCAAAACCTACTTGATGTCCGTCTTTTACAAATTGTAAAATTTTATCATCCGAAGTTTTAATTGCGCCGTAAGATCCGTTAATGAATGTATTCCACTCCCAAGCTTGCGATCCAACGAAAATCAGACCTCCAATAATAGTCGCAAATAAATACCAAGTTACTTTATTTTTTTTCAATTGATGACCCGCATCAACAGCCAATACCATTGTAACTGAAGAAAAAATCAGTACAAATGTCATAAAAGCCACATAGTACATTGGGTAATCTCCGTGAATAAAAGGAACGTGCGTAAAAACCTCGTCAGCAATTGGCCAAGAATCAATAAACTTGAATCGTGTTAAACCATAAGCAGCTAAAAATCCTGAGAATGTCAACGCATCTGAAAGGATAAAAAACCACATCATCATTTTACCATAACTTGCACCAAATGGTCTAACTCCACCACCACTCCAAGTTTCTTTACTGTCAGAAGGTATAGCAATATTTGCTTCCATAAATTATGAGTCTGTTAATTTTATATTTGATTTTTGTTCGCCAAAATTAAACTTTTTTTATCACCTAATAAAATAGAAAAACAAAATTAAATAAATCCATAATACATCTACAAAGTGCCAAAAGATAGCACCTAGCTCAAAACCTAGCAAATCATTTGGTTTGTATTTATATTTAAAATGATTATAAATAACAACAAAAAGTACTACAATCCCAGCAAGCAAATGCAAAACGTGCATAAATGTAATACCGATGATGAAGGATGTAGAAACAGTGCTTTCTGGACCTGTAAAAAACAATCCAACACTTTTCAGCTCGTTAAAGCCAACATATTGTTGCCAAACAAATCCAATCCCTAATAATAATGCTGTTACAGCTAAAATTAAAGATAATGGTCTTTTGCTATTTTTTAAAAAATACTGTGACAACATCAATGATAAGCTACTCATTACAATCAGCAAAGTGCTGATATAAAAAGCATTTGGTAAATCAAAAGAAACCCAATCTTCGCGTTTCATACTAATCACATACGCGCTCGTCAATCCAGCAAAAAACATCACCATACTAATCATGGAAATCCATAACATTGGTTTGGCAGATTTCTTTTTTGCTGCTACATACTCATTTCTTAATACTTGTTCTTGAACCATATTTTAATGTAAAAATTTATCTACTACATAAACAACTTGAACTAAAGTGATGTACAAAACACTCGCCAACATCAATTTTCTTGCATCTGAATTTTGTTGAGATTTGTGCAATTTTAAGGCATAAAACAACATAATTAATCCTAATATTGCAACAATTACAGCAGTTATTGGATGAATATAAAATGCACCTGTTAATTTTAAAACAGGAATTATAGACACCAAAATCATGATTGCAGTATATAAAATAATTTGTTTTACGGCTCCTTTGTCTTTAGTATTCATAGGAAGCATATTAAAACCTGCTTTTTGATATTCTTCAAATTGCAGCCAACCAATTGCCCAAAAATGTGGAAATTGCCAAAAAAACTGAATCATAAATAACATTCCTGCTTCAATCCCAAAGTTATTTGTGGCAGCAACCCAACCCAACATAAAAGGAATGGCTCCAGGAACTGCACCCACAAAAACAGACAACGGAGTTATTGGTTTTAATGGCGTATATACACTTGTGTATAAAAAGATTGAGATTGCTCCAAAAAGTGCTGTTTTTGGATTGATACTGTATAAAATTGCAATTCCCAAAAGTGTAAATACAATCGCAATTGTCATGGCAACATGTACACTCATTCGTTGCATTGGTAACGGTCTATTTTTAGTACGTTTCATCAACGCATCAGGCTCTTTTTCAATGATTTGATTGAAAGCATTAGAAGCACCCACCATAAAATATCCACCCAAAGCAAGCAATAAAACCGTAGGGAAATGAACCGTATCAACTGCTAAAAAATATCCTGCAACAGAAGAAAAAACGACACTTAAAGACAAACCCATTTTTGTGAGCTGCTTAAGATCTGTTAATAGTGTGTTTTTAATGAGTTTAGTTTCTGTTATTACAGTAGAATCCATACGTTTTCAAATCGAATGCAAAGATATTTGATAAATATGAAAATACCATATATTTTAACCTATATATAACAAAAAAAACCCACTCAATAAATTGAGTGGGAAAATTGCTATGAAAAAGAAAAAGTGTGATCTAATTAAAAATCACACGCAAATATATTACTTATTTAAAAGTAAACCTATCAAAAATAAATTATTTTTTAAAAAGTTTGATTTTAAACACTATTTTAAATATTGTGAAATTTTTTAGTTTTAAAAGTTAATTTGATTTAAAAACAGGAAGTTTTTGAGGTTTTGGAATAAGCTGTATCGTTTTCTAATTTACAAGCTTTTTACTAATTTTTCTTTTTGATATAAATCTGCGATAGTTGGATTTTGTTTATTTGATTGTAGCAACTGAAATTCATCACCAACTTTTACAAAACCAGTTTGTATTACTTTAAAATAGACACCACAAAAAGTAGTGTTCCATAATTGTTTTACGATTTTCATATCATTGAAACGAACACCCAATTTATAACAAGGATTTCGTTGCAAAGTGGCTTCCAGAATCGCTTCTCCAACATTAAAAGTATCACCTACATGAATGTTGGTTTCGTCTAAATCATCCACAGTGAGATTTTCTCCAAATATGCCAAATTGCCAATCCAATTCTGGGAAATTTGGTTTAAAAAAATCATAGTGTTTCGCTGAATATGCATAGACAGCTTGCAGAACTCCCCCATGCCATTTGGTATCGCAAATAGCATCATTTTTAACTTTTTCAGCATCTAAAAAAATAGGAACGTTTACTGGAAATTTAAAAATTCCGGTAGTCACTTTTTTGTTCTTGTAGACGATTTCTTTAGGTTCGCCTAAATTGGTTGCAATGATTTTCATAATTATTTATTTGAGAAGTTTGCCAAAGCATTTTTGGTAAAATCCGACAACACCAATTTTCCAGTTATTTCAGCTCTTTCCATCAACAATTCATTCCAATGATTCGTATTTTGCCAGAAAACTTTTTTGATTGCTCTCAATGAATCCGGATTATATGATACTAATTTCGAAGCCAATAATTGAACCTCATCATCCAACTCTTTGAGGGTCTCAAAAACATTTGCATACAACCCTTTTTCTTTTGCCCAGTAGGCATTTTTCCATGAAGTAGCATCTAAGGTCAATTCAGATAAAGCCGCCAAACCCATTTTGCGTTCAATGGGTGGCGCAATTACAAATGGCCCAATTCCAATACTGATTTCTGATAATTTAATGGCTGCTTGTTCAGTTGCCAAAACATAATCACTAGCTGCCAACAAACCAACTCCACCCCCAACAGTTTTTCCTTGAACACGGCAAATAATCAATTTTTCACAAGTTCGCATGGCATTGATGACATTGGCAAAGCCTGAGAAAAAACGTTTTCCTTCTTCTAAATTTTTAATAGCAACTAACTCATCAAATGAAGCACCTGCACAAAAGACTTTTTCTCCTTCTGATTTTAATATGATGATAGAAACTTCTTGATTTTTTGAGAGTAAATTTAGTTCATTCGTTAAGCGCGCTAATAATTCACTTGGAAAAGAATTGCTAGCAGGATGTCCGAATTCAACAGTAGCAATCTTATTTTGAATATGGATGTATAGACTTCCGTTTTGTCTAGTAGTATTCATAGGTGATTAATTTTATCAAAAATAAGTCTTTATTCTTATAATTTCAATCAAAAAAATCCTAAAAGAAATAAAAAAAACCTGCAAATCCAATTAATTTGAAATTTGCAGGTAAAGGTTATTTTAGTTCAATTGAAAAATTATTCTACAATATTGACAATTTTACCAGGCACAATAATTACTTTTTTAGGCAGTTTACCTTGCAATTGTGCCATTGTTTTTTCATGATTCAATACTGCCTTTTCAATTTCTGAAAGTGATAAATCTAAAGAAAGTTCAAGCGTAAAACGCATTTTTCCATTGAAAGAAATAGGATAGTTTTTTGTGCTTTCTATCAAGTATTTTTCCTCAAAAATCGGAAATTCAGCCGTTGAAATACTGTTTTGATGGCCTAATTGACGCCATAATTCTTCTGCAATATGAGGAGCATAAGGCGAAATTAAAATCAATAATGGCTCTAAAATTAGACGTTTGTTGCATTGCAAAGCAGTCAACTCATTTACGGCAATCATAAAACTTGCCACAGAGGTATTGAAAGAAAAGTTCTCAATATCTTCCGTCGCTTTTTTGATGATTTTATGAAGGGTTTTAAATTCTTCTGAAGTTGGATTCTCATCAGAAATCAATAATAAATCTTCTTTATAAAACAATTTCCACAATTTTTTCAAAAAAGAATACACCCCTGATATCCCTGAAGTTTTCCAGGGTTTGGTTTGCTCTAAAGGCCCCAAAAACATTTCGAACAAACGCAAAGCATCAGCACCATATTCCTCACAAATTTCATCAGGATTGACTACGTTGTATTTGGATTTAGACATTTTTTCTACTTCTCTAGAAGCTTTAAAAGTGCCATCTTCTTCTGTTATGAATATTGAATCTTTAAATTCAGTTCTCCAATTTTTAAAACCTTCTATATCTAATTCGTTTGATGAATTTACAAGTGAGACATCTGAGTGTAAAGGCGTTTTTGTAATCAGCACCAAATCAACAAAATTCGGATTTAATAATTTTTTATCTAATAGATATTCTTTTACAACAGTTTCAAACTCGTTATCAGAAGTAAAAAGGTTTCTAGAAACAAAAACTGTTGGAATTTTTTCAATAACGTGATCATTTGATTTGTCTATATCACATCCATTTTTAACAAAAGTAGTTGCTTTAAAAACAAAAGCACTCTCCCCCAAAATCATTCCTTGGTTGATGAGTTTTTTCGCAAATTCATCCACAGGAACAAAACCTCTATCAAATAAGAATTTTTGCCAAAAACGTGCATACAATAAATGACCTGTTGCGTGTTCTGAGCCACCAATGTATAAATCAACTTCTTTCCAATAATTTAAGGCTTCTTTGCTTGCAAATTCATTGGCATTTTTAGCATCCATATAACGATTGAAATACCAAGAACTGCCTGCCCAACCAGGCATAGTATTCAGTTCTAAAGGAAAAATGGTTTCATTATCAATCAACAGGTTGCTAACAACTGAACTATTTTTGGTGTCCCAAGCCCAAACTTCGGCATTTCCTAAAGGCGGTTTTCCATCTTCTGTTGGCAAGTATTTTTCCACCGCTGGCAATACAATTGGCAAGTGATTTTTGTCAATCATTTGTGGCATTCCGTCTTTGTAATATACAGGAAAAGGTTCACCCCAATAACGTTGTCTGCTAAAAACTGCATCTCGTAATCTGTAATTTATTTTTCCATAGCCATATCCTTTTTCTTCTAGAGCTTCAATCGCTTTTTGAAGTGCTTTTTTGTACGACAAACCTGATAAAAAATCAGAATTTGCGATGACAGTTCCTTCTTTATCTGCATGCGCAGCCTCAGAAATATCTTCATTTTCAAAAATATTTGGAATTTCAATTCCGAAATGTTTAGCAAAATCATAATCACGTTGATCGCCACAAGGCACAGCCATGACAGCTCCCGTTCCATAACCTGCCAAAACATAATCGCCAATCCAAATCGGAATCGGTTTTTTAGTAAAAGGATGTTCTGCAAAAGCACCTGTAAATACTCCAGAAATGGTTTTTATATCAGCCATTCTATCGCGTTCAGAACGTTTAGCAGTGCTTTCAATATAAGCTTCGACAGCCACTTTTTGTTCTGGAGTTGTAATTTGCGAAACTAATTGGTGTTCAGGAGCTAAGGTCATAAACGAAACTCCGAAAATAGTATCTGGTCTAGTTGTGAAAACTTGAATCTTGAATTCTGAATTTTGAATTTTGAATTCAACCATTGCTCCTTGTGAGCGACCAATCCAATTGGCTTGCGAATCTTTTAACGGTTGAGGCCAGTCAATGGTTGACAAACCATCTAACAAACGTTGTGCATAGGCCGAAATTCGCATAGACCATTGTGTCATTTTTTTTCGAATTACAGGATATCCACCCCGTTCTGAAACGCCATTTACAATTTCGTCATTTGCTAAAACCGTTCCTAAAACTGGACACCAATTTACTTCAGTATCTGACAAATACGTTAAACGATATTTCAACAATGTTTGTTGTTGTTCTTTTTCTGAAAAATGTTTCCAATCCTCACAGGAAAATTCAGTAATTTCTGTGTCGCAAACTGCATTTACATTCACATTTCCTTCATTTTCAAAAATGGTAATCAAGGTTGAAATGCCCTCTGCTTTATCAGTATTTTTATTGTACCAAGAATTGAATAATTGAATAAAAATCCATTGTGTCCACTTATAATATTCAGGATTTGAAGTTTGAACTTCTCTATCCCAATCAAAAGAAAACCCAATTTTATCAAGTTGTCTTCTGTATGTTTTTATATTTTCTTCAGTGGTTTTTACAGGATGTTGACCCGTTTGTATTGCATATTGTTCTGCTGGCAAACCAAAAGAATCATAACCTTGAGGATGCAATACATTGAACCCTTTATGACGTTTGTAACGTGCATAAATATCACTAGCAATATAGCCTAAAGGATGTCCCACATGCAAACCAGCCCCTGAAGGATAAGGAAACATGTCTAACACATAATATTTTGGTAAATGAGAAGAATTACTAGCTTTAAAAGTTTGATTTTCAGCCCAAAATTTTTGCCATTTTTTTTCTATTTCTTGGTGATTGTATTGCATCATCTTTGTGTTTAAAGGATGCAAATTTACGTTTATTCTTGTTTTACAGAAATTGTAATCTATATAAAATACAAAAAGATCTTTATTAGATTTAAAAAATTATCTACAAACAAGATTTATAATTTGAACCTTTATTATAAAGTATTTTGTTTAGTGCTCCATTTTCATAAAACTTTACAATGGTATTATTGCAAGAAAACTCAATCTCATAAGATTTTATATTTCCGAAATGTAAATCTATCGTTAGTAAATTTCCAGTAATTGTATAATCGAAAGTTCCTGGGATTGGATCTTTTGAAAAAACGGAATTTGTACCATAGTAGGTGAATTGTTTTCCATCTTTAAAAGTATGCATTACGCTATCTTCAAAACCTTTCAAAAGCCATTCAGTTCCCTCAAGCAAAGCTACTTTTTGTTGAATTGTAAGTTCTGATGAAAGTTCATTTGAGTTTTCACAATTCATAAAAATTAGTGAACTTATTAAAGTAAATAATAGCAAAAATTTATTAGAAATGTTTTTCATGATGCCTGTTTTTAATGTTGATTTAGATTATCTAAAACAAAGAAACATAAATTAATGTATTTTAAAAAATATAACTGTGAAAATATAGCATTAAAGAGGAATAAAAGGACTAAAAAAAACTCTTTTATGCACTAGCACTACCTGTAACAACAGTTCTATCAATCTTTTTGACCAAACCTTGCAACACATTTCCAGGACCAACTTCAATAAATTCAGTTGCACCGTCAGCAATCATTTGTTGCACAGATTGTGTCCATTTTACAGGAGCAGTCAACTGAATCATCAGATTTTTTTTGATCTCAGCAGGATTTGTTACTGCATTTGCAGTTACATTTTGATACACAGGACAAGAAGGAATTGAAAAATGCGTTGCTTCAATGGCAGCAGCCAATTGTTCTCTTGCAGGCTCCATCATTGGTGAATGAAATGCACCTCCAACTGGCAATAATAAAGCTCTTTTTGCCCCTTTTGCAGTCAAAGCTACACAAGCTTTGTCAACTGCGGAAGTTTCTCCAGAAATCACTAATTGTCCAGGGCAATTGTAGTTTGCAGCCACTACAACTCCATCAATGGTAGTACAAATTTCTTCCACCACAGCATCTTCTAAACCCAAAACAGCAGCCATGGTTGAGGGTGCAATTTCACAGGCTTTTTGCATGGCTAATGCACGTTTTGAAACTAAGGTCAAACCGTCTTCAAAAGTTAAAACGCCGTTTGCAACCAATGCAGAAAGTTCTCCTAAAGAATGACCTGCAACCATTTCTGGTTGAAAAGAATCGCCCAACACTTTTGCTAAAATCACAGAGTGTAAAAAAATAGCAGGCTGTGTAACTTTAGTTTCTTTGAGTTGCTCAGCAGTTCCAGCAAACATGATCTCTGAAATTGAGAACCCTAAAATGTGGTTGGCTTTTTCAAAATAGTCTTTTGCTAAGGCAAATTTTTCGTATAAATCCAATCCCATTCCTGAAAATTGAGCTCCTTGACCTGGAAAAATATATGCTTTCATATAAAATTTATTAATGATTTGAGTGGCAAAAATAAGGAATTTTATGAGATTGATTTTTTGCTTATAATTTGATTTCTTTTACAAATAATTTAGGGATTTCTTCAATTTATGCATTTGGAGTATAAATGAATTTTTAGCCCTGATGGAAGTAAAAAGCCAGTAAAACAAGAAGATTTAATTTTTGTTGACTTTTGAGGGTGACTAAAAAAGTCAAAAAAAAGACTTACAAAAATGATGTTTTTGTTATGCATTTAAAACGACCAGCAGAAAATAGCTCCTGTAAAATTACTTTTTTACGAGTGGATACAACTCTTGCTTGATGAAATCTTTTGGAAATTCTTCATCGCCTTCAAAACCTAATTCAATATCGCGACCTGAGTATGGTATGTAATTGGTTTTGAAAATATAATCCCAAATACTTAGCGTAATTCCAAAATTCACACCGTTTTTTCTTCCTTTAGGCAATTCTTTTGCATGATGCCAAATGTGCATTTTTGGATTGTTCAGAATGTACTTTAAATATCCATAATCCCAATTGATATTGGCGTGATTTAAATGACCAATGGCAATATTAAAAAAGTGAACAATAGCGACATCTTGCGCAGAAAATCCTCCCATAATCGCCAAAGGAATGTATTTCATAGAGTTATAAAACACAGGCTCCATCCAATGATAACGCAAATGCGCTGCAAAACCCATTTGTTTTACAGAGTGATGCACTTTGTGGAAATTCCATAAAAATTGGTATTTGTGAAGTAAGGTGTGTGTGAACCATTGCACAAAATCGATGATGACAAAAAACACCAATAAACGAGCCCAATATGGAAATGTATCAATATCAAACAGCTGAAAATTAGCAATTGAAAGATTCACAATTGCTAAACCATCATTGAAAAAAAGTGCTGCTGTATTGGAAAGCGCAATCAACACTATGAGATTCAATAAAAAGAAATTGAAAAACATGTAAAACGTATCCAACCAAAAGTCTTTGCGAATAATGGGTTGATTTTTTCGCCAAGGAAAAAAGATTTCCAAACCCCAAACAATCAGTGAAATCAATATCAATCCATAAAAATAGTTCTCCCAATTTAGTTCCATCAACACTGATTTTTGGATGTAATTCCAGTAACCTGTGTATGAACTTTTGATGGTTTCTAAGTATTTTTCCATGAAGTTAAAACCTTTTTTACAAATACAAAAATACGATGTTTTTAGAAATTCTAAATTTTAGGAAATGTTAATTTTTTGACTCTACAAAAACTCAATAACTCCCTTAAACAACGCAATCATTTTTGGCTCAGCTTCACCAGCAATGGCAATAATTTGGGCAATGTTGACAGGTTGTAAGTTTTTTGGATCACATTCATCTGTCAATACAGAAATGGCTGCACATGGCAAATTCAATTGTTTGGCTACAATTACTTCAGGAGCCGTACTCATGCCAACTGCATCTGCTTCTAAAATTTGCAACATTCTATATTCTGCTCTGGTTTCCAATTGCGGTCCTAAAACAGCTGCATAAATTCCTTCATGCAATAAAATGTTGTTTTTTTGAGCAATCTCTTTTATTTTTTGATTGAGATTTTTTGAATACGGTTCCAATAAATCCACAAAAATATTTCCAAAAGAATTGGCTCCTTTGAATGCCAAAGGGGAGTTTCCTTGCAAATTGATATGATCTTCAATCAGCATTAAATCTCCTTTTTTATAGGTCAAATTGATGGCTCCAGCTGCGTTTGAAATTAATAAATTTTTGATTCCTAAACCATGCAATGTTCTGATTCCGTAAGTAACTTCCCAAGCGTTATAGCCTTCGTACAGATGAAATCTGCCAGACATGACAATTACTTTTTTTCCTAATAAGGTTCCGTAAATCAATTTCCCAGAATGAAACTCAACAGTTGCCACTGGGAAATTTGGAATATCAGCATACGCAATTTCTTTTTCGGTATCAATTTCGTGAACTAAATTTCCCAAACCTGTACCTAAAACAATTCCAACTTCAGGGTTTGTGAAGCCTTTTTTTATTAAAAAATTGATGGTTTCTAGTAATTGATTTTGCTTACCCATATTTATAAATCTTTTAAAAAATGCTGAAATGCAGGATGATCTTGGATATCTTCAAAAATATCTACATCATTCAATTCTTCTAACAAAAATACTTTTTTTTCTTTCAAATCAGCTAAAGTCTCTTTTCTTACAGAATCTGTTCCCCAATTTTTGTTTTTAAAAATGGGTGGATGCAAAACTTTCATACCTAATAAGTAATAACCACCATCTTCTGCAGGTCCAATCACTACATCATTTTTGTCTAATTCTTGAAAAGCTTCTGAAATTATTTTTGGCGTTAGATCGTACAAATCGCTTCCAATAATGATAACTTTTTCAAAATCAGATTGAAAAGCTTGCAAAAATGCTTGATACATTCTGCTGCCTAAATCAGTTCCTTTTTGAAGAAATTTTTGATAATCTTCTGAATTCCAAAAGTCATTTTCTGGAATTGATTGATCATAATATACTCTTTTTTTTACTTGAACTTGATCTGAAATTTCTTTGGTCTTTTGCACTAAAAATTGATAGATTTCCAATGCTTTTTCATCACCAATGGTTTTTGCCAAACGTGTTTTTACCTTGCCTAATTTAAGATTTCTAGTAAAAATAAGAATGCAATTTTTAGTCTTCATAAATCATTATTTCACTAAAAAGTACTTATTAACAACAGCCCCCACCATCATAATGAAACGTAGAAGTAGAAATAAAAATATCATTTCTGCCTAAATTTTGCAACGCGTTTGCAGTTTTATCACAAATTGCCAATGGCTGATTTGTCATCAACACATGTCCTGATTTGTCATCAAAATAAGTTTCATCACCATAATAAATGGCTGCTTTTCCAGTAAAAATACATGGACCATCAGCAGGCATTGGGTCTTTGATGGCCGCAACTTCAATAGATTCAATATAAATCAATTCGTCAGTTGGATAGTTTTTTGGATCTAAAATTCGATATGGTTTTCTAGCTCTGATTTCGATTGTTCCAAAACCAGCATCTGTCAGAGCTTTTACATAATTGGCGATTGACAAACTTCCGCTCAAACACAAAGCTCTCAAACGTTCGTCATTTCTAAGTTCGTCATTCATTTCTTGTTCACAAGTTGGATCGCTCATCACCAAACGTCCATGAGGTTTTAACACTCTGTACATTTCAGCAATTGCTTTTTTTAAATCGTCGGATTTAAAAATATTGAACAAGCAGTTTTGAGCTGCTACATCAATAGAGTTGCTTTCCACAGGTAAATCCATAGCATCTCCTTTTCGTAAATCAACAAAATCACTTTGAAACCATGGATTCATTTTTTCCGCTTCCAAAAAGTTTTTGCGCGAAGCTTCTAACATTTCATCTACCACATCTAACCCAATAACACCTCCCTTTTGTCTATTGAAATAAGCAAACTGCAACAATTCCATACCTCCACCAACACCAACATACAACATTTTTGGATTGTTAGTCAAATCTCTTGCATGAACTGTAGAACCACAACCGTAATTCATTTCTTGCATGATTTTGGGTATTTTCAATCCTGGTAATTCCCAAATTGGATTGGTAGTGCAGCACAAACCAACATCTGGTGTTAATGCTGCTTCTTTATAGACATTTTTGGTCGTTTGTAAATAACTCATATTTTTTATTTTTTTTTATGACAAGGGGTCTTAACCCTTTGTTAAAACAGCTTGTTACGCTACTACTCCTTGACAACTGCTTCCTGCACCTGCTGTGCAACCAAAACAATGTTGATTGATGACAATGTTTCTATTTTGCAATAATTCTTCATGATAGTCTGAAATGTGCTGCACTTTACTGGCAACTTTCAAATTCAACATTTGATTGAAATCGCAATCGTATAAAAAGCCATCCCAGCTTACAGAAATGGTATTGGTACACATCACATTTTGAACAGCAACAGGATTATAAGCATCCACCAGAGTTGTCATATAATCATCATAATTTTCGGAGGCAATCAAATAATCTAAAAAACGACTGATGGGTAAATTGGTAATTGCAAATAAATTATGAAAATTGATGTCAAAATCGGCTTTCAACGCTTTTTTAAAATCTTGCTCGAGGGCTTGTTGATTTCCCGGCAAAAATGCACCTGAAGGATTGTACACCAAATCTAATCTCAAGTCAGAATTTGGCATTCCATATCCAACTTTATTTAAAGATTTTAATGCTTCAATTGATTTGTCAAAAACACCATTACCTCTTTGTTTATCAGTTTTTCCTTTGGTATAATGTGGCAAAGAAGACACCACATGCACCCCGTGTTTTTTAAAGAAATCAGGCAAATCATGGTATTTTTTATTGGCTTTGATGATGGTTAAATTCGATCGCACAATAAAATCTTTGATGCCTGTTTTGGATGCTTCTTCTACAAACCATCTGAAATTTGGATTCATTTCTGGTGCTCCACCAGTTAAATCTAACGTTTGAGCGCCTGTTTTTTTTATAACTTCCAAACAGTGATTCATAGTTTCAATCGTCATGATTTCGTTGCGATCTGGACCTGCATCTACATGACAATGATCACATACTTGGTTGCACATATAGCCCAAATTGATTTGCAAAATTTCCAATTTTTTTGGACGTAATGGGAACTGATTGGTTTCTTTAATTTTGGTCGCAAAAGTAGGTAATTCCCTATTGGCAAAAATTCCGTTTGATAAAATTTCAAGTTGCCTTTCCGTATTTGCAATATCGTTATTTCTAGCTTTTAATGATTTTGTGGCCATTTATTTGATTTCGAAAACAGTAAAATGTAATTCTGAAAACTACTACTGAATGCTATTTTTAAGAATCTAATTTATTTACAATATTCATCATTTGAACACCATGCACCAACGTTGCGCCACTTTTGATTGCAGCACCCACATGCACAGCTTCCATCATTTCCTCTTTGGTGATGCCTTTTTGCAAACCATCTTTTGTATACGCGTCAATGCAATAAGGACATTGTTCAGTATGAGCCACAGCCAGAGCAATCAGGGATTTTTCTCGGGCTGTCAGTGAACCTTCTTCAAAAACTTTTCCATAATAATCGAAAAATTTAGCTCCTAATTCTTCATTCCATTCTGTGATTTTTCCGAATTTTCGCAAATCGGCTGCATCGTAATAATTTTTTGACATTTTTTTATTTTAATTTGAATTGATTTTTGAATTATAGTTTTTATGAAAGAAATTGATAAAATGTATTTGATAAAATGATTTGAATATTTTTTATTGACGCAATAATATTTCTAAAATTACACCATTAGTCTAAAATTTCTTCATTTACTTTTAGATTGAAGCGTTTTCTAAAAGCGAACACAAAGAGGTATAAAAACGGAGTGTCTAAAATTGCAATCATAATTTTAAAAACCACTCCACTAATCATCAGACCCGAAAATTTATCCCAATTGATGATTCCGAAAGAACATAATAAAATCAAAACGGTAGCAGTATCAATGAATTGAGAAGAAAAAGTAGAAAAATTATTTCTTAACCACAAATGTTTTCCTTGCGTAATGTTTTTCCAAAAATGATAGACTCTAATATCAATAAACTGTGCAAATAAATACGCCATCATGGATGCTAAAACTGCCAAAGGTGCTGCTCCAAAAACATTGACAAACATTCCGTCATTTACTTGCGACCAAGAAGTGGCTGGCACTTCTTTAGAAACATAAATTATCAAAAGTGAGAAAAAAGAAGCGAAAATTCCGGCAATTACCACTTCATTAGCTTTCCGTTTTCCGTAAATTTCTGATAAAATATCGGTAATTAAAAAAGTCAAAGGATAAGGCAATAAACCTACGGAAACTTCAAAAAGTTTTACACCATAAACTTCAATTTGGAAAGGATACCAAAAAAAGAATTTTTGAAAAATTAAGTTCGAAGTTACTAACGATGCTATAAAAAGTGCCGCTAAAATAAGGTAAATCCTATTAGCTAAAAGTTTGTCTTTTTGATTCATAAAACGAAATTGGTTTATTTTCTTTTTATTTTAATTTTTTTATGAATTATTAGATAGAAAATCCCACCCTAAACTAGGGTTTTATTTTTAAAAATTTTTATCAATTTTTAATTTTATCAATAGTTTTATTCAACAAGATAACTTCTCCAAAACCCAATTCTTTCATGCGTTCTAATTGAGTTGCTGCATCACCTACAATCAACCAAATCATTTTATTTGGATTTACATACTGGTTTGCCAATGCTGAAATACGCTCTTTGGTTATATTTTTCACCACTTTTTCACGGTCTTTTATATAATCAGCATTCCAACCATAAGCACTAATATTAGATAACATATTTAGTTTTGCACCCGAAGTTTCAAAAGCGCGTGCATTACTTTTTATTAAAAAACCTTTGGTGGTCTCTAAATCTTTATCTGAAAAAGTTGTTGGATAGTCTTCTAAAATTTTCTTTATCAATTGCGCAGATTCTAATGTTACATTAGTTCTTACACCACTAGAAATCGTAAATGGTCCTTTCGCTTTTGAGCCTGAGAAATTAGAACGAATTCCATAGGTATATCCTTTGCCTTCACGCAATTCTTGTGTTAATCTTGATGCAAAACCTCCACCGCCTAGAATGTAATTCATTACATTCGCAGGATAAAAATCAACATCAGTGGCAGCTAAAGCAGGCGTTCCAAACTGTAATACAGATTGTTTTGCATTTGGAATGTCGTAAAAATAAACAACTGATTTTTCAGGTGCGTTTGGGGTTTTATATTCAGGAATTTTAACTTCTTTTGGCAACCAATCTGTGTTTAAACTTTCTAAAGAAGTAACAACTTTATCCAGAGAAATATCTCCAACAACGAGCATTTTTGCCACTGATGGAGAAATGTAATTTGTATAAAAGTTTTTCAAATCTATCAGAGTCATATTTTCGATTGAAGCAATCGTTCCCAAACTATTTTTTGAACGCATGTTGTCTTTGCCATACATCAATTCATTATAAATATTTGCAGCAACTGCATTCGGATTTGCTTCTTGTTGACGTAAATTGGCAATAGTTGCTTTTTTCAACAATTCAAATTCGGTTTCGTCAAATCTTGGCTCTAAAAGAATTTCCTTAACCAAAGCAATTGTCTTGTCATAATTTTTTTTCAATGTTGTTCCGCTAATGGTGATGTTTTCAGTTTCAGAATTCACAAAAATACTAGCTCCTAAAAGTTGAATTTCTTCTTCTAATTGAAGTACTGTTTTATTTTTGGTTCCTTTGTTCATCAAATTAGCTGTCATGTTTGCAACACCCAATTTGTCAAAAGATTCTAATAATTGTCCTCCATCAATTGTCAAATTAAATCGCACTAATGGCACTTCATCATTTTCAATTCCGTAGATTTTTAAACCATTTTTCATGCTTGATTGATAAACTGAAGGAACGCTTAATTCCAACGATTTTCCATAAGGAGGCTCAACACTTCTGTTTATTTTTGAAGGTGTTTTATTGTAAGTTGCTTCTATTTTCGAATCAAAATTTTCTTCTGCACCAATTACAATTTTTTCTTCAACAACATCCGCCAAAACAGCATTTGAAAGTGCTAAATCAGCTTTGTTTTTTGGCACAAAACTCGTAGCAATGTAATTTTTATTTTTGATGTATTTTTTATACACATTCAGTACATCTTCTTTAGTAACCGCCAACGTATTATTGATATCTTGTGTTACAAAACCGGGATTTCCAGTATACGTATTGTATGATGCTAATCTTGTTCCTTTACCTAAAACGCTTGATAAACTACTGTAAAAGTTGGTTTCTTGTGATGCTTTTATTCTATTCAAATCTTTATCAGAAATGCCTTCCGCTTCAAATTTCGCGAATGCTTTTTCAATTCCTGCTTTTACTAAATCTAATTTTACACCATCAAAAGCTCTCACAGAAAGTTGTGTTTGCCCTGCTAATTCCGAAATATAACTTCCCATACTTGTGTTTGAAGTCAGTTTTAAATCATCCACCAAAACTTGATTTAAAGGTGCTGATTTTCCATTTGATAAATACTCAGTTAACACCTCTAATGCATATGAATCTGGGTGATACGATTCAACTGTCGGCCATACCATAGTTAATTGAGGAACTCTTGCAAAATTATCTTCATAATATAAAAACTTGGTTTCAGGGATATTTCCTGGTCTTTTATCCAACACAGGAATTTCATTTCCTCTTGGAATTTCATCAAAATATGCATGCACCCATTTTATAGCTTGTTTGATATCAAAATCTCCAGACAATACCAAAGTTGCATTGTTTGGCACATACCATTTTTTAAAAAACATTTTAACATCATCTAAAGTGGCATTTTGTAAATCTTCTAAAGATCCAATCACTTGCCAATTGTAGGGATGATTTGTAGGGTATAAATTTTTATCGATTACATATTGATTGTGACCATAAGGACGGTTGTCATAACTCTGTCTTTTTTCGTTTTTTACTACTTGCTTTTCTTTCGCTAAAACTTGATCAGTAACCGTATTGATAAACCAACCCATTTTGTCAGCTTCTGCCCAAATCATTTTCTCTAAAGCATCTTTTGGCACAGTTTGCAAATAATTTGTTCGGTCTCTAGATGTAGAACCATTTGCCCCTGAACCACCAATTCTTGCTGTCATTTTGTCTAATCCACCTTTTCCTAAATTTTCAGATTCCAAGAATAGTAAGTGCTCAAATAAATGTGCAAAACCTGTTCTACCTTCAATTTCTCTTGCTGAACCAACATGAACCATCAATTCTACGGCCACTACAGGATCTGATTTATCTACATGAAAAACAACATCTAAACCATTTTTTAATGTGATTTTTTCATAGCTAATACTTAAGTCTGATTTTTTTTCTTGAGATACAATTTTACCTCCTAAAAAGGTATTTAAAAATAAAAATGCAATTATTATTTTATTCATTTGAATGGATTTTTAAAATGTAAATATACTTAAAAGTTGAAGTGTTTCCATTGTATTGAATCAGTGTTAAATATTTTTACTTTAGCTGTAAGCAAACCCTTAAACAATAGCACCCTATACAATAGAAGCTCTTACTTTATTTATTCCTTCCTTTTTCGTTTGGATATAAAGAAGGTAGAGATTCGCTTTGAAAAATTTCTTTTGAATCAATATTGATGGCTGTAATTTTTCCTTTGAATGCTGCACCTGTATCAATGTTCCATAAATTATGAAAATTCATGGGTAAAGGCTCATTATAATTTGTAGTAGGAGTGTGACCAATGTAAATTTCATGATACAATTGTAATCGTTTTGGAAAAAAAGGAGATGATTTTTCAAGATTTTTATCCATGGCTAAAATCATTTCCCACAAAGAACGATCTGTATTAAAAATACCTTCATGCAATTCTCTTTGCACTCCATACAATGACGTAAAACCAGCATGAATAAATAATCTGTTTTGGGAATCAATATGATATAAAGGCATTGTTTCAAAAAATTTAAGGTGTTGAATTCTTTCATTTCTTGAAAAACCTTCATAACTGTCCATCGTTTCTTTGCCTCCATGCATATACCAAGAGCGATTTACAGTGCCCTCTTTTAACCAATCTTCGCACCAAACATCATGATTCCCTTTGATAAAAACACAGTTTATTTTTTGAGAAAGTTGCATTAATAATTCCAAAACTTGTGCAGATTCACTCCAACCATCCACATAATCTCCCATAAAAATCAGGGTATCATTTTCGGTAATTTCAAGCTGATTGAGTACTTGTAATAAGGCTTTTAAACCTCCATGGATATCTCCTATAGCAAAAGTTCGAATTTGATGTTGTGTTTTTACAAAACTACTTTTTTTTGAAAAGAATTGAGCAATTTTAACTTTAAAAAGCGAACATCAAATTCATAAAAAAAGGGAATCAAACATTTGAATGATTCCCTTTCACAATACTCCTTCTCTTCACTTATCAGAAATATAATGAGGTTAAATTTTAAATGAAATAATGGGTAAAGTAGCATGATTTGTTACATCTTCTGCGACACTTCCTTCAATAAAATGTGCCAAACCTTTTCTTCCATGTGTAATTACAGCAATTAAATCGGCACCAACAGAATTGGAAAAATCTAAAATTCCTTTCATAATAGTTCTTGCGCAAATAAAATGAACGTTGATTTTTCTATCCGTATTTCCTTCTAATTTCATTAAAAAATTATCTGCTAAAGCATCCATTTCTGGAGTTGTTTTAAATGAATCAAAAGGTGCATTTACGTATACAATGTGTTTTCTTGCATTCATTGGCTCCAACGTTTTTAGTAATTTATGAAATGCAGGAATACTTTCTTCTGAGAAATCTGTTGCCACAGCAATATCCATAAAATCGATATTTGTCATTTCATTTTTGATGACTAAAACAGGAACAGTTGCATGTCTGATAACTTTTTGAGTATTTGAACCAACAAAAAATTCTTTAAAACCACTTGCTCCATGAGATCCCATAACAATTAAATCAGCATTCATTTCCTCTGCAACTGCCTCAACTTCTTTAAACACTTTATAATGTTTAATAATTGGAACTACTCTTACATTATTTAAAAAATCTTTTTTCAAAAAATCATGAAATCTTTTTTCTGCCAATTTTAAGAGAAATGCTGTTTTTTCATGCAAATACACTTCACTTTCTGATAATGACATTTCTTGCATATCCAACATATGCAAGGCATAAATAGTTGACTCATTTTTTTCTGCTAATAAAGCAGCTGTTTTGAGTGCATATAATGAATGGTCTGAAAAATCTACTGGAACAACAATTTTCTTCATAAGGTTTATTTTTTTAATGATATAAAATTAACTGCTTTACATTATCAAAAACAGAACATTTATCATGTTTTTGAAATAATTAATTAGGCTATTTTTTATTGAACTCATAGGCACATTGAATCAGTCCTTTTTCAATTTCGCCAAACCAGTATCTTTGACTGTTGAAAGTGATTGTTGGCGAAGCTAAATCACATATAAATAAAAATGGCAATAAAGCAAGATAATTGCTAATTAGATGATAACAGGCAGAATATGTTTTTGATTGTCAGCACCTCCGAAAGCTACAAAACGAACTACATTGATTTTTTTATAGTAACAATTTGCAAAAAAGTGCATACATAAAAATATTCCTAAAAAAAGAATTTTTTTTCATATTGCCCACTAAGATACGTTTTAAATCTTACATCTGATTCCCCATATGTTGTTAAAATAAAATCGAATTCCCTATTTAAATTAATTCTAAGTTGACTTCCGAAATTAAGTTCTTATCTTTCGTTTCGACAGAATTGACAGCAACCAACAAACTATGGAACACATTGTTATTATTGGAAATGGCATTGCAGGTGTAACTGCGGCAAGGCATATCAGAAAAAAATCTGACAAAAAAATCACCATCATTTCAGGAGAACATCGGTATTTTTTTTCAAGAACAGCATTGATGTATGTGTACATGGGTCATTTAAAATTTGAACATACACAACCATACGAAAATTGGTTTTGGGAAAAAAATAAGATAGACTTATTACAGAGATTTGTAACAAATATTGATACAGATAAAAAACAACTCATTTTCATAGATGAAACTTCCATTTCTTATGATAAATTGATAATCGCTACTGGTTCAAAACCCAATAAATTTGACTGGAAAGGTCAAGATTTGGATGGAGTCATGGGATTGTATCACAAACAAGACTTAGAAAATTTAGAGAAATTTGCGCCAAATAACAAAGTTTGTAAAAGAGCCGTAATTGTTGGTGGTGGTTTGATTGGGATTGAATTGGCAGAAATGTTGCGAAGCAGAAAAATTCCAGTGACTTTTTTAGTTCGTGAAAATAGTTTTTGGAACGGAGTTTTGCCAGCACAAGAATCAGAAATGATCAACAAACATATATTAGAACATCACATAGATTTACGTTTAAACACCAATTTAAAAGAAATTATTCCGGATGAAAATGGACTCGTAAAATCTGTGATTATTGAAGGGACAAATGAAGAAATTCCATGTAATATTGTTGGATTGACTGCTGGAGTTTCACCAAATATCGATTTTTTAAAAGAAAGTACTATTGAGATTAATAAAGGTGTTTTGGTGAATCGTTTTTTAGAAACCAACATCAAAAATGTATTTGCAATTGGAGATTGTGCAGAACAAAAAAATCCGATTGGAAATCGCAGACCAATTGAAGCTGTTTGGTACATAGGAAGAATGATGGGCGAAACTGTAGCGCAAACCATTTGTGGCAATAAAACGGAATACAAACCAGGAAATTGGTTCAATTCTGCCAAGTTTTTAGACATTGAATACCAAACGTATGGTTGGGTTTTTAGTGAAAAAAATAAAGCTGAAAATGAAGCACATTTTCAGTGGCAACATCCTTCAGAAAATAAATGCATTACCATTTCTTTTGACAAGAATTCACATGAATTTTTAGGCATCAATACTTTTGGAATTCGAATGCGTCATGAAATTTTTGACAGATGGCTTTCTGAAAAAAAATCGTTAGCATTTGTACTAGAATTTTTAGCTGATGCCAATTTTGATCCCGAGTTTTACAAAGTTCATGAAGCTGAAATTATCGCAAAATTCAATCAAGAAATGGGTACAAATATTCAATTGAAAAAGAAAAGTTGGAAACGTATTTTTAGCAAAGCATAATAAAATGAAAGCAATAAAATATTCAGGTTTAGTAATTTTCTTAGTTGGTTTTGGCATTTTTACAAGTGCTGTTTTTTTTGGCTATTTTAACTTTACAAAGCAAGAATTAGACAGCTATATTATTGAAAAAGGATATAAAAGTGAACGACTTAAAGAAGAATTAAAAAAATCAATTGTTACAGATAAAAAACTATCAATCTTCGAATTTTCAAGCAAAGTAAGAGCAGCTTTTGAAAACTCAAACAATTATCATAACGAACTAATTTCCAAGTACAATTCAGAAAAAAATTGGGATAAAAAAAGTGAACAGTTTCAATACACCGTTTTTGGGAAACCACATTCTTTGAGTTATGATTTGGCAAAAAAAGCTGGCAAAGGATTTTTTAAAGAAGAACCAAAATTGGCTTGGTGGTTGACATTTGGTTTGGGAATTTTTGGAGCATTATTTTTTATTCTTCCAAATATTAGTTTATTGGGAAAACCAGGCATCAAAAATGATGGAATCTATTTTGAATCTTCAACAAATAGAGGTTGGATTGCTTGGTTGGTACTCGTTTATTTGGTAGTATTTTATCTTTTACTCTATTTTATGCCTGATTATGTGGTGAATTGGACCTTTATTTTTGACCCAATTAGCAATGTTTTAAATGGCGGAAATGCTAGTCAATGGTTTGTCTATGGTTTTTTATATTGTGTCATTATGATTTTAATGGGTATCAGAATGTATATTAAATATCGAAATAACAAATACCAAATTGTCAGAACAACATCTGTATTATTTTTTCAAATTGTATTTGCTTTTCTGATTCCAGAGATCATGACAAGTTTGAACATGCCTGGCTACGATTTTAAAAGTGCTTTCCCGTTAGATTATGATTTTTTCTTTGAATGGAACATTAAAAGTTTACAAAGTAGTGGCGCAATTGGTGTATTTATTTTAGTTTGGGGAATCATTTTAACACTCATTATTGTTCCTGTAATGGTCTACTTTTTTGGAAAACGTTGGTATTGCTCTTGGGTTTGTGGCTGTGGAGGTTTAGCAGAAACCTTAGGCGATCCTTACAGACAACATTCTGACAAAAGTTTAAATGCTTGGAAATTTGAACGATGGCTTATTCACTCTGTATTACTTTTTTCATTATTGATGACAATAGTTACTTTATATTGTTACTTTTCAGGAACTTCCTCTTTTTTAGGAATCAAATCACAATGGATAAAAGATGCGTATAGTTTTTTAATCGGAGCTTGGTTTGCTGGAGTTATTGGTACTGGATTTTATCCCATTTTTGGAAACAGAGTTTGGTGCAGATTTGGGTGTCCTTTAGCGGCATATTTAGGATTTGTTCAACGATTTAAATCAAGATTTAGAATCACTACAAATGGCGGACAATGTATTTCGTGTGGCAATTGCTCCACCTATTGCGAACAAGGAATTGATGTTAGAGCATATGCACAAAAAGGAGAAAATATTGTTCGTTCTAGTTGTGTAGGTTGCGGAATTTGTAGTGCGGTTTGCCCAAGAGGAGTTTTAAAATTAGAAAATGGTCCTGAAAAAGGAAGATTCAATCCAACTGAAATTTTGCTAGGCAATGATATTGATTTAATTAAATTACTTAATAATCAATAAGTTAAAATCATTATAAATTTATTTTTTTCAATATTTTACTTCAACTTTAAAGAAAATAAATGTTAAAAAAAGAAAATATAATAGTTAATTTTTTGATAAAAATATTTATACTTTTACATCCGAAATTAAAGTAGGATAAAACAACCCATTGACTGATTTTATTTTTAATAATTAAATCGATTTTGATTGAACGAACATAATAAAATGAAGTCCTTAATAAAATTAATAATTCCTGCTTTTAATGAAGAAAATTCTATTACTAAGGTCATCAACGATGTACCAAAAATTGTTGATGAAATCATAGTAATAGATAATAATTCAACAGATGAAACAGCAAAAAATGCAGAAAAAGCTGGAGCAACTGTTTTAAAAGAAGTTAAAAAAGGGTACGGTTTTGCTTGTTTAAAAGGATTAGATTATATTGCAAATCAAACAATCAAACCAACAATAGTTGTTTTTTTAGATGGTGATTATTCAGATTATCCAGCACAATTAACATCAATTGTACAACCAATTATTGAAGAAAATATTGATTTTGTACTAGGTGCCCGTGTAAAAGAATTGCGCGAACCAGGCGCAATGACACCTCAACAAATCTTTGGAAATTGGTTAGCAACAAATTTAATGAAGGTATTTTTTGGGGCAAAATTTACAGATTTAGGTCCTTTTAGAGCCATAAAATATGAAAAATTAGTAGCATTAAAAATGACCGATACAACTTATGGTTGGACAGTTGAAATGCAACTAAAAGTATTGAAACAAAAAATGAGTTACTTAGAAATACCTGTGAAATATAGAAACAGAATTGGAACATCAAAAGTTTCAGGAACTGTAAAAGGTAGTATATTTGCAGGAGTAAAAATTCTAAGTTGGATTTTTAAATATAGTTTTAAATAATGTTTATAGAGTCTTTAATTATCACTATTTATACAATTAGCTTGTTGCTTATTTTTATGTATGCACTTGCGCAATTAAACTTACTTGTTAATTATTTAAAGTATCGGGACAAACCCGACAATTCTCCAAAGTTTGACTTTAATAATCCTGATGAAATTCCATACGTAACCATACAATTACCGGTTTATAACGAATTGTACGTAATGGAACGTTTGTTAGAAAACATTGCAAAAATCGACTATCCAAAAGATAAATTAGAAATTCAGGTTTTAGATGATTCAACGGACGAATCTGTAGAAACAACAGCCAAACATGTTAAAATTATTCAAGATTTAGGAATTGACATTCAACATATTAGAAGAGAAAATAGACAAGGATTCAAAGCAGGTGCTTTGAAGGAAGGTTTAAAAACAGCTAAAGGTGAATTCATTGCTATTTTTGATGCCGATTTTTTACCAAAAGAGGACTGGTTATATCAAACGATTCCTTATTTTAAAGATCCACAATTGGGTGTTGTGCAGACAAAATGGAGTCATATCAACCGAAATTATTCTACACTAACAAAAATTCAAGCATTTGCTTTGGATGCACACTTTACTTTGGAACAAGTTGGAAGAAATAGCAAAGGACATTTTATCAATTTTAATGGAACTGCTGGCGTTTGGAGAAAAGAATGTATTTATGACGCTGGAAACTGGGAAGGAGATACTTTAACAGAAGATTTAGACTTAAGTTACAGAGCCCAATTCAAAAATTGGAAATTCAAATATTTAGAAAAAGTAGAAACTCCTGCTGAGCTTCCAGTAGTAATTAGCGCTGCAAGATCTCAACAATTCAGATGGAATAAAGGTGGTGCTGAGAATTTTCAAAAAATGATTAAACGCATTATTTTAAATAAAAATAGTACTTTTAAAACCAAGGTACACAGCGTATTACATTTGCTGAATAGCAGTATGTTTACTTTCATTTTTTTAGTTTCTGTATTGAGTGTTCCTATGCTTTATATCAAAAATGAATATGCACATTTAAAGCCTTATTTTTATGTAATGAGCTTTTTCGTTGTAAGTTCACTCATATTTTTTATCTGCTATTGGTTCATGTATAAAAACTTCTATGGTGGGGGTTTTAAAAATTTTATAAATTACATTGGTGCCTTTTTTACTTTTTTTTCCATTGCAATGGGTTTTTCATTACACAATACAATTGCAGTTATTGAGGGGCATATTGGCAAAAAAAGTGAATTTGTGAGAACTCCAAAATTCAATATTTTAACACTTAAAGATAGCTGGAAAAGCAATAAATACATTAAAAAAAGACCTTCATTTTACGTGATTTTAGAAGGATTATTAGCACTTTACTTTGTTTTTGGAATGTACAGCGCTTTTATTGTTGGTGATCAAGGGGGAGATTTCGGACTTTTCCCATTTCATTTGATGCTATTTATTGGATACTTTTACGTATTTTTTAAATCAATTTTTTCAAAAGCGTAGTGACTTTTCTCAACAAACATAAAAATTGGTTTGTTGTTTTTGCTAGCGTTATTAACTATGTTTTTATTGCATATTTTTTAGAGAGAACTTCTTTTGAAATACTTCTTCTCTGCTGGATTTTTCTCTTTGGATGTTTTTATTATTTAGTAAAAAATCAATCTTTTTCTTTTAAGTATTTGGTCGGAATTTCAATTCTTTTCAAGTTGATTTTTCTATTTGCAACGCCTAGTTTATCCCAAGATTTTTACAGATTTATTTGGGATGGTAGAATGATTTTTGAGGGACTAAATCCATATCTTTCTAAACCTGAAACTTTTATAAAAAGCAACCAATTTATATTAAATGATGCCAAAACATTGTATGATGGAATGGGAATTTTAAATGGAAGTCACTTTACCAATTACCCACCAATTCATCAATTCGGATTTTTAATTGCAGCACTTTTTGCGAATAAATCCATATTTGGAAGCATTCTTGTATTGAGGATTCTAATTATTTTAGCAGATGTTGGAATTCTTTTCATAGGGAAAAAATTATTAGAAAGATTACATCTCCCCAATTACAGTATTTTTTGGTATGCATTGAATCCTTTTATCATTATTGAAATGACAGGAAATTTACATTTTGAACCTGTCATGTTATTCTTTTTGACACTTAGTTTCTATAAATTACAGCAACAAAAATGGATTTTAGGAGCTGTTTTTATGGGTTGTGCTATTTCTGTAAAACTGATTCCATTGCTCTTTTTACCTTTGTTTTTAAGGTGGTTTACTTCAACGAAATCAGAGTATAATTCAAATAAATCAACAAATTTTCTAAGTTTCTTAAAAAAAATAGATATTAGAAAATTGACGATGTTTTACATAATAATTGTAAGTGTTGTTGTATTATTATTTACGCCTTTTCTATCCCAAAATTTAATTGCAAACTATACAAAATCAGTCGGTTTATGGTTTACAACCTTCGAGTTTAATGCGAGTTTTTATTATCTTTTCAGAGAAATCGGCTATCTAATTACCGGCTATAACGAAATTTCAATTATTGGAAAAATAACTGCATTATGCACTGTTGTTTTCATTTTAATCCTTGGGTTTTTCAGGAGAAATAATACTATAGAAAACCTTTTTATTTCTATGCTTTTTAGCATCAGTTTTTATTATTTTTTTTCAAGTACTGTGCATCCTTGGTATGTAGCAACTCCTCTGCTTTTATGTATTTTCACAAAGTATAGATTTCCCATTTATTGGTCGTTTGTTGTCATTTTAAGTTATCATGCTTATTCAAATTCTACTTGGAATGAAAATTTATTTTTAGTTGCTTTTCAATATATTTTGCTATTTTTTTTCATAATTTATGATAGTAAAAAACAATTCGTTAATATTTAATTGTTAAAAAAATACATTTATTTTCATATATTCGTGCTTAAAATTTTTTCTAATGAATAAACTCACAATTAAAGACATTGCAAAAAAATTTAATGTCTCTATTTCAACCGTTTCTAAAGCTTTGAATGATAGCTATGAAATTAGTGACGCTACCAAAGAAAAAATTCAAAAATATGCGAAAGAAAACAATTATAAACCCAATTTTAATGCACTAAGCTTAAAAAACAGAAGTACAAAAACCATTGGGATTATTCTTCCAACCATGTTAAATTACTTTTTTGCACAGGTTTTTAATGGCATAGAAAAAACGGCTTTAGAAAGAGGTTATAAAGTAATTACCTGTATATCAAACGAATCCCATGACAAAGAATTAGAAATTATTGAAATGCTTTCCAACGGAAGTATTGATGGATTTATCCTTTCAATGTCAAAAGAAACAGAAATCAATGCAAATTTTTCTCATTTTCAAGAAACCATTGAAAACGGAATTCCAATTGTAATGTTTGACAGAGTTGCACCAAGCATTGAATGTGATAAAATCATTACTGACGATTTTAATGGCGCATTAAACACAGTAGAACATTTGTATAAAAGTGGTCATAAAAAAATAGGTTTTGTATCTACATTAAGCAATTTACACATAGGGCAACAACGATTTTTAGGATATAAAAAAGGGTTAGAAACAGTTGGCTTGCCATTCAATGAAGATTTCATTATCAACATTATTGATACAGATTATAAGAAATATGAAGAAATCTTATTGCCTTTCTTGAAAAAAAATAAATTAGATAGTATCATTACAACAGGTGAATCTGCTGCTGTTGCATCAATGAAAGCTTCGCTGAAATTGGGCTATCAAATTCCTAAAGATATGTCAGTAATTGCATTTTCAAACGGAACTTTAGCAAGACATTCAAGTCCAAAAATGACAACAATTAGCCAACATGGAGAATTGATGGGCGAAACTGCAGCAAATATTTTGATTGACAGATTGGAAAATAAATTGACTGATTTTACTACTAAAGTCATTAAAACAGATTTGGTAATCCGAGATTCTACCAAATAATTGATGGATTTTTCCCCTATAAAATTGGTAGTTTCTGATATGGATGGCACATTGCTCAATTCCAAAGGAAAAGTGAGTGATCAATTCTTTTTGCTTTTTAAAAAATTGCAAGAAAAAAACATTCGTTTTTGTGCTGCAAGTGGCAGACAACATAATAGTATTGTATCGAAATTAGATATTATCAAAGATCAAATTTATGTAATTGCAGAAAATGGTGGCGTTGTAAAACAAGGAAAAACCACCTTACTTTCACACTTTTTAGACGCCAAAAAAGTACAAGAGCTGATTCCTGTTTTACGAAAAATTTCTGGAGCAAATATGGTGCTTTGTTGTGATAATTCAGCCTATATCGAAAGCAAAGACAACCGTTTTATCTCACTTTTTCAAGAATATTATCACAGTTTTCAACAAGTGCAAGATGTCATGGAAATTGCAAAAACAATTCCTGTTTTTAAAATTGCAGTATATCATTTTGATTCATCAGAAAAGTTTATTTTTCCTGTAGTGAAAGATTTTAAAAACGAGGTTTTATTAAAAATTTCTGGACAACATTGGTTGGATATTTCTGATGAAAAAGCCAACAAAGGCAATGCTTTAAAAGCCGTTCAACAGCTTTTGAGTGTTACAAAACAAGAAACTTTGGTCTTTGGTGATTATCACAATGATATTGAGATGATGCAAGAAGCTGGAATGATTTTTGCCATGAAAAACGCGCACGAAGACATCAAAAAAATTGCTGATTTCATCACAGAAAGTAATGATGATTTTGGTGTAGAAATGATGTTGGAAAGTTTGGTAAATCAATCCAAATAGTCTTTTTTAAAACTCTATCGCAACTACCAAACCTTCATTTCCTCTGATATTAAAAACGGTTTCATCCTCAAAAATCAAATATTGACCTTTGATACCTACTAATTTTCCAGAGAATTTTTTTTCTTTTTCTAAAGACAAACTTTTGGGTTTTTCAGGATATTGCAACACTGGAAAATGAATCTGTGTTTCTTGGTTATTTTCAATAAAATAAGGCATTACTTCAGCGGGAATGTATTTTTTTAGCTGATCTCTCCACACAACTAAATCTTCGTCTTTGCAATCATTTTGCAACATTTTTCGCCAATTGGTTTTGTCAGCAACATGGGCTTTTAAAGCAACTTCTGTAATTCCTGCCAAATATCTATTAGGAACTTCTACTATCTCTATGGCCTCGTGTGCACCTTGATCAATCCATCTTGTGGGCACTTGTTGCTTTCTAGTAACGCCCACTTTTACGTTGCTAGAGTTTGCCAAATACACAATATGTGGTTGCAATTGAACTGATTTTTCATAGGCTAAATCACGATCCTCAATACCCAAATGCGCTTTGCTCAACTCAGGTTTCATGATCCAATCCCCGGCATTTGGGGTTTCAAAAAAGCACGATTTACAAAAACCTTGTCTGTAAATTGGTTTTTCTAATTCGCATTGCAAACATTGATATTTGATAAAAGAAATCGAAATTTTCGTATTCAATAATTGATTTATATGCAAAAAATCAGATTGCATGTCTAAAAAATATTGAATCTCGTCCAAATATTCCGTTTTCATTTTTTTTAACACTCCTTGATAGTTCATGACCAAATTTTAGTAATTTTAGCTCTTGACAAAATTACACAAAAATCACAAGGTAACTTATGCCAAACTTCATTGTTAATTCTATTATTTCCTGGTTTTTAAAAAAACGCATTCATCAAATAGATTTATTTCTCAAGTACCCTATCGATGTTCAGGAAGAATTATTGTTGAAATTGGTAACCAGTGCAAAAAAAACTGAGTTTGGAAAAGGACACCAATTTTCAGAAATCGAAAACTATCAAGATTTTGTAAAAAATGTTCCGATTCAAAAATACGAAACCATTGCTCCCTTAATTGAACGTTGCAGAAAAGGCGAGCAAAATTTGTTTTGGCCAACACCTATCAAATGGTTTGCAAAATCGAGCGGAACTACCAATGCAAAAAGCAAATATATTCCTGTAAGTAACGAAGCTTTGGAATTTTGTCACCTAAAAGGTGGCAAAGACATGTTATGTTTATACATTAACAACAACGAAGAAACTCAATTATTTACAGGAAAAGGATTGAAATTAGGAGGAAGTTCAGCGATTTACGAAGATAACAATTCCTATTTTGGTGATTTATCTGCTATCATTACTGAAAATTTGCCTTTTTGGGCAGATTTTAGTTCCGCTCCAAAGCAAGAAACGGCATTATTGGCAGAATGGGAAACAAAATTGGAAGCAATTATTGAAGAAACCATTCAAGAGGACATCACTAGTCTGGTAGGTGTTCCCAGTTGGATGTTGGTTTTATTGAACAGAGTTTTAGATAGAACAGGGAAAAATAATATTCTGGAAGTTTGGCCAAATTTAGAAGTGTATTTTCATGGAGGGGTCAATTTCAATCCGTACAGAGAACAGTTTAAAAAACTAATCCCAAAAAAGAATTTCAGATATTACGAAACATACAATGCATCAGAGGGATTTTTTGCCATTCAGGATCAAAATAATTCTAAAGAATTATTATTAATGTTAGATTATGGAATTTTTTACGAATTCATTCCAATGACCGAATATAAAGGAGAAAGTTCAAAAGCTATTCCTTTATCCGAAGTAAAAAAAGAGGTGGATTATGGGTTGATCATCACCACAAATGCAGGTTTGTGGCGCTACATGATTGGTGATACCATCAAATTTACTTCTTTAGAACCTTACAGAATAAAAATAACAGGAAGAACTAGACATTACATCAATGTTTTTGGTGAAGAATTGAATATCGAAAATGTTGAAGATGCCTTGAATTTAGCTTGTAAAAAAACCAACTCAACCATAACAGATTATACATTAGCCCCCATTTTTATGGAAGGAAAAAATAGTGGTGGTCATGAATGGTTGATAGAATTTAAGGATGTTCCAGAAAATTTATTATACTTTACGGAATTATTAGACAATGCCTTAAAATCAATAAATTCCGATTATGAAGCAAAAAGATATAATAATTTAACCTTGGCTTTTCCAAAAGTCAATGTCGGTAGAAAAGGGTTATTTTATGATTGGCTAAAGAAAAAAGGTAAATTGGGTGGGCAACACAAAGTACCAAGATTGTCTAATAAAAGAGAATTTTTAGAGGAATTATTAAATTTATAATTTTTCAATTAAAATTATTAAAAATAAAAAAAGGTATGATTTTTGATAAAAATCTTCAATTATCAATCATAGATTTTTATAGATGTTAAAACAACTATTCTTTTTCTCAGTTTTGCTTTTTTTTGGTGCACAATCATTTTCTCAAACAGTAACTATCGTAAATAAAGAGACCAATGAACGTTTAGAACAGGTTACCATTTTTGATCAAAAAACAAAAGACTACGTTACTACAAACGAAAAAGGACAAGCAGATATCAGTAGTTTTAAAAATGCAGAAAAAATAGAAGTTCGTTTTTTAGGTTTTAAGTCGAAACTAAAAACCTATAACGAAATTAAAAATAATAGGTTTGTAATTAAACTAGAGCCAAGTATTTTGAGTATGGATGAAATTGTAGTTTCAGCCTCAAAATGGAAACAAAAAAAGTCAGAACTTGCTACAAAAGTGGCCGTAATTTCAAAAAAAGAAATTCAATTATTAAATCCGCAAACAGCTGCTGATTTATTGACAGTTTCAGGAAAAGTATTTATGCAAAAAAGCCAACAAGGAGGAGGAAGCCCAATGATTAGGGGCTTTGCAACCAACAGATTGTTGTATACTATTGATGGTGTTCGTATGAATAATGCCATTTTTAGAGCTGGAAATATTCAGAATGTAATTTCATTAGATCCTTTTTCAATAGAAAAAACAGAAGTTGTTTTTGGACCTGGTTCTGTAATTTATGGAAGTGACGCTATTGGCGCAGTAATGAGTTTTAAAACGATTACTCCAAAATTTTCTTTTGAAAATAAACCTTTAATTTTCGGAAATGCTTTTGCCCGTTTTTCGTCTGCAAATGAAGAAAAAACGGTGCATGCTGACATCAATCTTGGTTTTCAAAAATGGGCATTTGTAACCAGTATTTCTCATAATGACTATGGAGATTTAACCATGGGAAGCAATGGTCCTGATGAATATTTACGGAATTTTTATGTAGAAAGAATTAACAATCAAGATGTTGCGATTGCAAACGAAAATCCTGAAAAACAAATTCCAACAGGATATACCCAACTCAATTTGATGCAAAAAGTAGGATTTAAATCTGATGATAATTGGGATTTTGAATATGGATTTCATTTTTCTGAAACCTCAAGTTATGACAGATATGATCGTTTAATCATCACCAGAAATGGAAATCCTAGAGATGGCGAATGGAAATATGGGCCTCAAAAATGGTTGATGAACAATCTTGAAATTGATAAAAATATGGCACATTCATTTTTTGACAATGTCAGCTTAAGACTTACTCATCAAAATTTTGAAGAAAGTAGAATTAGCAGAGGATTCAACAGAAATAGCAGAGAAACAAGAACTGAAAAAGTAGCTGCTTTTTCAACTAACTTAGATTTTTCGAAAGTTTTAAGCAAACGAAATAAGTTATTTTATGGCACTGAATACGTGTTTAATGAAGTAACATCTACAGGAGTCAATACAGATATTTCTTCAAATATTTCACAAAAAGGCCCAAGTCGATATCCAAATGCTACTTGGTCATCTTTAGGTTTTTACATCTCAAATCAAACAGATTTTGATTCAAAATGGACATTGCAAACAGGTTTGCGTTATAATTTTTATACGCTTGATGCTGTTTTTGATACTACTTTTTATCCTTTTCCTTTTACAGAAGCAAAAATTGATGATGCTGCATTTTCAGGAAGCATTGGTTTGGTTTTTAGACCTGAAAAAACATGGTTGTTAAGTACAAATATGTCATCCGCTTTTCGTTCTCCAAATGTAGATGATGTTGGAAAAGTGTTTGACTCTGAACCCGGTTTTGTAGTGGTTCCAAATCCAAATTTAAAAGCAGAATATGCTTATAATACAGATGTTTCTATCGCTAAAACACTTAGTAATTTTGTAAAAGTTGAATTGACAGGATTTTATACTTTATTAAAAAATGCCATGGTTCGAAGAAATTTTACTTTGAATGGACTTTCAGAAATTATGTATGATGGAGAAATGAGCCAAGTACAAGCGATTCAAAATGCTGCTAATGCAAATGTATATGGATTTCAAACAGGTATTGAAATTGATCTTGGAAAAGGCTTTATATTTTCATCAGATTTTAATTATCAAAAAGGAGAGGAAGAAATGGAGAATGGAGAAAAAAGTCCCTTAAGACATGCAACTCCATGGTTTGGAACTACGCGTTTTAGTTATAGTAATGACAAATTTAATGCTCAATTATATGCAAATTACAGTGGTGAAGTAGCTTTTGAAGACATGCCTGAATCTGAAATTGCAAAACCTTTTTTATATGCAATTGACCTAAATGGCAATCCTTATTCACCATCTTGGTTTGTTTTAAATATCAAAACATCGTATAAATTTAAAGAAAATTTACTGTTTTCGTCAGGAATTGAAAACATTACTGACCTTCGTTACAGACCTTATAGCTCAGGAATTGTTTCTCCGGGAAGAAATTTTGTAGTTTCTTTAAAAGCAACTATTTAAGTTAAATTTTACGTTCTACAACGTAATCAATCATTGTTTTTAGGGAATTTTTATACTCAGAATCTGGATATTGTTCTAAAATAGCAAGTGCTTTATTTTTATACTCGTTCATTTTTGAAGTCGTATATTCAATTCCTCCATGATTTTTAACAAAACTGATCACTTCTTTTACGCGAACTTTATCTCTATTATATTTTTTAATAGAATTGATAATCCATGCTTTGTCTTTTTTGGAACACGTATTCAACGAATAAATCAACGGCAAAGTCATCTTTTGTTCTTTAATGTCAATACCTGTTGGTTTGCCAATTTTTTCATCAGAATAATCAAACAGGTCATCTTTTATTTGAAAAGCGATGCCAATATATTCGCCAAATTTGCGCATTTGCAAGACAGTTTCTTCATTTGCACCCACAGAAGCAGCTCCAATTCCACAACAAGCTGCAATTAACGTAGCCGTTTTTTGACGAATGATATCAAAATAAATATCTTCAGAAATATCTAACTTTCGCGCTTTTTCAATCTGCAATAATTCACCTTCACTCATTTCACGAACAGCAATTGAAATCAATTTAAGCAAGTCAAAATCACCATTATCAATCGAAAGTAATAATCCTTTTGACAATAAAAAATCACCAACCAAAACCGCAATTTTATTTTTCCAAAGAGCGTTTATCGAGAAAAAACCACGCCTTCTATTGCTATCATCTACCACATCATCATGCACTAAAGTTGCAGTATGAATCAATTCAACTACTGATGCGCCTCTGTACGTTCGTTCATCAAAACCACCATCAGAAACCATTTTTGCTACCAAAAAAACAAACATAGGTCGCATTTGTTTTCCTTTTCTGCGGATAATGTAATAGGTAATTCTGTTTAAAAGTGGCACATTGGATTGCATCGAATCTTTGAATTTTTTTTCAAAGAGTTCCATTTCAATTTTAATAGGAAGTTTTATGAGTTCTACTGGTTTCATTCGTCAACAAAAATAAACAATATAAATGAACAAGTCAGTGTATGAAAATCTAGTTTGATATAAAATATAGTTAAGATTTATTCGCTAATTGTCCACAAGCAGCATCAATATCTTTCCCTCTACTTCTTCTCACATTTACAGTGATATCATGCATTTCTAAATTGGAAATGTAATTGTTGATGGCACTAGAACTTGCTTGCTGAAATTGTCCATCATCAATGGGATTGTATTCTATCAAATTAACTTTACAGGGCACATATTTACAAAATTCAATCAACGCTTTTACATCTTCATTTCGATCGTTAATTCCTTCCCAAACAACATATTCATAGGTAATTTTTCGCTTGGTTTTTGCGTACCAATATTCCAACGATTCACGCAAATCAGTCAATGGAAAATGCTCGTTAAAAGGCATGATTGATGTTCGAACTTCTTCAATTGCAGAATGAAGAGAAACAGCCAAATTGAATTTCACGGCGTCATCAGCCATTTTTTTAATCATTTTTGGAACACCCGAAGTAGAAACTGTAATTCGTTTTGATGACATTCCTAAACCTTCAGGAGAAGTAATTTTTTCAATCGCTTTGATAACGTTATTATAGTTCATCAAAGGCTCTCCCATTCCCATAAAAACAATATTTGTCAATTTTTTTTGATGATACAACTGACTTTGTTGGTCAATAACAACAACTTGATCGTAAATTTCATCAGGGTTCAAATTACGCATTCTTTTTAAACGCGCAGTTGCGCAAAATTTACAATCCAAACTACAACCTACTTGACTGGAAATACAGGCTGTTGTTCTTTTTTTTGTCGGTATTAAAACGGATTCAACCACCAATCCATCATGTAATTTGATACCGTTTTTGATAGTTCCATCTGCACTTTTTTGCATGGAATCTACTTTGATATGATTGATCACAAAGTGTTTTTCCAACATTTCTCTGGTTTGTTTTGAAATGTTGGTCATGTCACCAAACGAATGTAAAGATTTACTCCAAAGCCAATCATACACTTGATTTCCACGAAAAGCTTTGTCGCCATTTTCTTCAAAAAAGTTGCGTAATTGCTCTTTAGTAAGTGCTCTAATATCTTTTTTTGTGATTTCCATTGGTTGCAAAATTACAAAACCTCACAAGTATTTTTGTGAGGTTTTGTATATCTATTATTATTTTTAATAAAAAAATTAAATAATCAACATCGCATCTCCATATGAGTAGAATCTGTATTTTTCTTTAACAGCTTCTTTATATGCTTTCATTAAAAAATCATACCCTGCAAATGCTGCAGTCATCATCATTAATGTAGATTTTGGAGTATGAAAATTAGTAATCATCGCATTTGCAATGCTAAAATCATAGGGAGGAAAAATAAATTTATTGGTCCATCCTTCATACGGATTTAGCAATTGATTTGCTGATACTGATGATTCTACAGTTCTCATTACAGTTGTTCCTACTGCACAAATTCTTCTTTTTTCTTTTTTAGCTTGATTTATTTTTTGAGCGGTGCTTGTAGGAATAATGATTTGCTCAGAATCCATTTTGTGTTTCGATAAATCTTCCACCTCTACTGGACTAAAAGTTCCTAAACCAACATGCAACGTCATTTCAGCAAATTCAATTCCTTTGATTTCCAAACGTTTCATCAAATGTTTTGAAAAATGCAAGCCTGCTGTTGGTGCAGCAACTGCGCCTTCGTGTTTTGCATAAATGGTTTGATATCGCTCTTCATCTTCAGGACGCAATTCTCTATTGATATATTTTGGAAGCGGCGTTTCACCCAATTCAATCAATTTTTCTCTGAAAGCTTCATAACTTCCGTCAAATAAAAAACGTAAAGTTCTTCCTCTTGAGGTGGTGTTGTCAATTACTTCTGCAACTAAACTATCATCATCTCCAAAAAATAATTTATTTCCAATTCTTATTTTTCTTGCAGGATCAACCAAAACATCCCACAATCTGTTTTCAGCATTCAATTCTCTCAATAAAAAAACCTCGATTTTAGCGCCTGTTTTTTCTTTATTCCCGTACATTCTTGCTGGAAAAACTTTGGTGTTATTTAACATCAAAACATCACCTTCATCAAAGTAATCAATAATGTCTTTAAATAGTTTATGCTCAATAGTTCCCGTTTTTCTATCTAAGACCATTAAACGAGATTCATCTCTGTGTTCAGAAGGATATTCTGCTAATAATTCGTCTGGTAATGTAAACTCAAAGTGTGATAATTTCATACAATTGTTTTGATTAAAGTCGGCAAAGATACAATATCAAAACAGGCGTTGTCAAGTAAATTGGCAACTATTATTTTTTATAAATAATCATTGTTTACGCAAAAATCTTATTTTACAACAAATTTGTTAAAAAAAATCCCAAACATTTTGCAAATTAAATCATTTCATCTACCTCAATTCCAATTAGCTGCATATCTTCCCAAAATTTTTGATATGATTTTGTAACTACCTCAGCGTCTAATATTTTGATAGGAACTTTCAATGCTAATGGCGCAAAAGCCATAGCCATTCTGTGATCATTATAGGTTGTAATCTTAATGTTTTTATGGATGGTAGATGATTTTTCTAAATGTAAACTCTTGTCTGTGACCGAAATTGTTGCTCCTAATTTGGTCAGTTCATCATGCAAGGCTTCCAATCGGTCAGTTTCTTTGATTTTTAGTGTATGTAATCCTGATAAATTACACGCAATTCCTTCCGAAAAACAAGTAACTGCAATGGTTTGAGCAATGTCTGGCGCATTTTTCAAATCGATTTCTAAAAGATTTTTACTACTTTCTTGAACCTTTTTTAATGTAATTGTATTCTGTTGAAAAACGGTTTCCACTCCAAAATGCTGATATATTACTGCCAAACAAGAATCTCCTTGTAAACTATTTTTTTTGTAAGCTGTTAAAGAAATTTCACTTCCAATTTCAGATAATGCCACAATTGAATAAAAATAACTTGCTGAAGACCAATCAGATTCAACAACAATGGTTTGTTTTTCAATCAATTTTTTTGGGAAAACTTGAATACAATTTCCTTCAAATTTTGTTTCAATTCCTATTTGATTCAACAAACTTAGCGTCATTTCAATATATGGAATGGAAGTAATTTCGCCCAACAATTCAATGGTCAAACCATTTTCTAATTTTGACGCAACTAACAATAAAGACGAAATGTATTGACTGCTTACGTTTCCATGAATTTGTACTTTTTCTTTTGTAATTTTTGTACCCAAAATTCGCAATGGTGGATACCCAATTTTATCTTGATATTCTATTTTTGCACCTAAATCCTGCAAAGCATCTACCAAAATTTTAATAGGCCTGTTTTGCATTCTTTCTGATCCTGTTAAAATCACTTTTTTACCTTCGGTAGTAGCAAAATACGATGTTAAAAAACGCATGGCTGTTCCTGCATGACCAATATCAACCAACTCATTTTCGGTTGATAAGGCATGTTGCATGTGCACAGAATCATCAGAATCTGACAAATTTTCAATCGAAATTTCAGAAAACAATTTTTGTAAAATCAACAATCTATTAGATTCACTTTTTGAACCAGAAATGGTAATTTTCTGTGAAATTTTTTTGTGTTTTAAAACGTATAAGAGTAGGTCCATAATTTCGATGGTTTCAAACAGATTTAATTTTCATATTTTTACGATTGCAATTTCAAATGTATTCAAATGAAAAAAATCATATTTTTTGTTATCGGTTTATTTTTTATAACAACCGCCAAAGTTAACGCACAAAAAAGTGTTGACAAAGTTTCTGAAGCATATTTTAGTGCTGTTGAATGGAGAAATATTGGTCCTTTTAGAGGCGGAAGAAGTGCAGCTGTAACGGGAGTTGCCAATAAAGCCAATCTATTTTATATGGGTGCAACTGGTGGTGGCGTTTGGAAAACTACGGATGCAGGCAATACTTGGGAGAATATTTCTGATGGATTTTTTGGTGGATCTGTAGGTGCAGTTGCTGTTTCAGAATCTGATAATAACGTGATCTATGTTGGAATGGGCGAGAAAACAGTTCGTGGAAATGTTTCTTCTGGTGACGGAATTTGGAAATCTGAAAACGCTGGAAAAACATGGAAACTTATGGGTTTATCAACCTCTAGACATATCCCAAGAGTGCGCATTCATCCAAAAAATTCAGATATTGTTTTTGCAGCAGTTTTAGGTGATTTGTACAAACCAACACAAGATAGAGGTGTTTATAAATCCATTGATGGTGGTGAATCTTGGAAAAAAGTGTTGTTTGCTGATGAAAATTCGGGCGCAATCGACTTACTAATTGATCCAACCAATCCAAGAATTTTATATGCCACAACTTGGGATGTGAGAAGAACTCCTTATAGTTTGTCATCAGGAGGAAAAGGTTCTGCAATATACAAAAGTACGGATGGTGGTGAATCTTGGGAAAATATTTCAAGTAACAAAGGATTGCCAAAAGGCATTTGGGGAATTAGTGGTGTAACTGTTTCGCCAGTAAATTCTGATATTGTTTGGGCATTAATAGAAAATGAAAAGGGCGGAATTTACAAATCTACGGATGCAGGAAAAACATGGAGTTTGATAAATTCCGAAAGAAAATTACGCCAAAGAGCTTGGTATTACACACGTTTGTATGCTGATACTCAAGACGAAAACATTTTATACGTCTTAAATGTGAACTATCACAAATCTACTGATGGAGGTAAAACATACAAAACGTACAATGCTCCTCATGGAGATCATCACGATTTATGGATCGCTCCCGAAGACAATCAACGGATGATTATTGGTGATGATGGTGGTGCACAAATTTCATTTGATGCAGGTGAAAATTGGAGTACCTATATGAATCAACCAACTGCTCAGTTTTATAGATTGACCACTGACAATCATTTTCCATATCGAATTTATGCAGCACAACAAGACAATTCAACCATCAGAATTTCACACAGAACTTCAGGGAGATTTATTGGTGAAAGTGATTGGGAAGAAACTGCAGGTGGAGAAAGTGCCCATATAGCTGTTGATCCTTTAAATGATGATATTGTGTATGGCGGAAGTTATGGCGGTTTGTTAACAAGAGTTAACCACAAAACCAATGAAACACGCGCCATCAATGTTTGGCCAGATGATCCAATGGGACATGGAGCTGAAGATTTCAAATACCGTTTTCAATGGAATTTCCCCATTTTCTTCTCACCAAATAACAAAAAGCGTTTGTATGCTGGATCAAATCATTTGCATGTAACCGAAAATGAAGGTCAATCATGGGAATTAATTAGTCCTGATTTGACAAGAAATGATCCAAATACGCTAAAATCCTCAGGAGGTCCAATCACTCAAGACAACACAGGAGTAGAATATTATGGAACTATTTTCGCAGCCACAGAATCCGCTTTTGAAACGGGTTTATTGTGGACAGGTTCTGATGATGGTTTGGTTCATATTACAAAAGACAATGGCAAAAACTGGGAAAATGTGACTCCTAAAAAAATACCTGAATGGATGATGATCAATTGTATTGAAGTTGATCCTTTTACCAAAGGTGGCGCTTATATTGTGGGAACAAAATACAAATCAGGTGATTATAAACCGTACATTTATAAAACGGAAAACTATGGAAAAACATGGGAATTGTTAGTTTCAGGTATTGAAGGAGAAAGTTTTACAAGAGCTTTAAGAGCTGACCCAAAACGTAAAGGATTGCTCTATGCAGGAACTGAAAAAGGCATGTATATTTCGTTTGATGATGGTAAAAATTGGCAAACTTTTCAGCAAAATTTACCCATTGTTCCCATTACAGATTTAGCCATTAAAAACGATAATTTGATTGCTGCAACTCAAGGAAGATCCATTTGGATTATTGACGATTTAACACCTTTGCATCAACTAAATAATACTGTTAGCAATGAAAAAATAGTTTTATACAAACCAATTGATGCGTATAATTTGAGTGGAGGCAATGGAAGAACTTCAAGAACTGCAGGAACCAATCATGCTGGAGGAGTTACTGTGAATTTTTTCATCAAAGAAATTGGAGAAAAAGATGTAGTTTCTTTATCATTTTATGATGCCAATAACAAATTGATTAAAACTTTTAGCACCAAAGCCGATAAAGAAAAAAAGGAAGAAAAACTAAAAGTTAAAGATGGTAATAATATTTTTCAATGGGACATGATGTTTGATGGAGCAGAATCTGTAGAAGGTATGATTTTATGGTGGGCATCTTTGAGTGGACCAATGGCTTTGCCTGGAAATTACAAGGTGGAATTGACAGTAAATGACGTAAAAAAATCAGAAAATTTTTCGATTTTGAGAAACCCAATGTCTGAAGCTACAGAAAGTGACATGAAAGCGCAATTTGATTATATCAATGACATCAATACCAAAGTTACTGAAATTCATAAAGCATTAAAAAATGTTCAAAAAGTAAGATCGCAAGTAGATGTTTTAAAAAAATCGATTAAAGACACTAAAACTCACAAAGAATTGTTGGAATTTGCTGCAAATTTGGTAAAAGAGATGACTGTGATTGAAGAAACATTGTATCAAACAAAAAGCAAAAGCAATCAAGATCCATTGAATTTCCCAATCAGATTGAATAATAAACTGGCGCATTTAAATTCATTGACAAGAATTGGAAATTATGCTCCAACACAACAAGCCATTGATTTTAAAAATGAAATTGTAAAAGAGATTGATAGTGAGCTTGCAAAGCTGCATTCAATTTTTAATAATGATGTAAAAGAATTGAATAAAAAAGTAAAAGAAAGCACTATTGATTTGATTCAGATTGATTGATTCATTTAATTTCACAACTAAAAAAAGCGACTTTTCAGTCGCTTTTTTTTTATTAGAATGTTACTTTTTTATGTTTTTATTGGTGATATACAAACCATATAAAGCACTAAACACTATTTTGTAGCCGAAAAACACTTGCCATTTTCCATCCGTAAAATTGGTTTCAGCTACTTTTGTAAAATCGCCTGCAAAAATATCTCGCCAACTATTTAAGGCTAATGAAAAAAAAGTAACGATTACAAAAAACGGAACAGCAACTTTTAAAAAGTTTTGCCAAAAATCAGGATGTTTTAAATTATTAAAAAAGCTCATTAGTGTAGTTTTTGATTATTTTGATGACGATCGTGATCGCGTTTTGTTTTTACATCTAGTTTCTTATCAAAAGCCTCTTGTAAATTCACACCAGTTTGATTTGCCAAACACAAAACTACAAAAACTACGTCTGCTAATTCTTCGCCCAAATCTTTATTTTTATCAGATTCTTTTTCGCTTTGTTCGCCATAACGTCTTGCAATAATTCTTGCCACTTCCCCTACTTCTTCTGAAAGTTGAGCCATATTTGTCAACTCATTAAAGTAGCGAACACCGTGATTTTTAATCCATTCGTCAACTTGTTTTTGTGCGTTTTGTAGGTTCATTTTTTAAAATTGTTTCTGTTGTTTAAATGTTTCTGTTGTTTATTTTGTTTGCTAAATTATAAATCATAATCCAACTAAATTGGGTTGTAAATTTGCAAATTCTTTTGGAATTAAGGGATTAGTGAGCACAAAAAGTGTTCTTTTATCCAATTGCAATACATCAACAATATCCGAATAATAGTTATTAAAAATAGCATCCAATTCTCCAGAATCTGTGATTTTTTGCAAACCCTCTGCTACTCTTTTTGCCAATGCAGGCATGCTCGGATTCACATAAAAAACGAGTGGAAAAGGATAAAATAACAATAAATTTGATTCAATTTTCAAGGTTTTGAATTTTGAAACTCTACTTTCAAAAACAGATAAAACTTCATTCGCACCAAAGGTCACATAGTCAAATTTTCCGTCTGAAAGTCGCTTAAAAATATCGTCAAAAGTTCCCTCTTCAATAACTTTAAAGTTGTTGAATCTAAAAATTTCAGCATCACTCCATGTTTTAGGAATTCCTTGTGCATACTTTTTTAGCAGTTGATTGTCAGAAACATCCTTGAATTTTTGAATATCTTTATTATTGATGATCAAAATTCGATAGCCCAATAGATTTTTAGCAATGGGTTTTAATATGACCATTTTTTCTTCATCAGAAAACTTTTGATTTCCGGCAATTGTTACTAAAAGATGATGATTTTTTTCTCTAAAAGCCTGCGATTCTTCAGTTCCTGAATATTCAGTAAAGGATTCTTTGATACTGAAATCTCCATATTTTTTTATGGTCGATTTTAAAACAGCCTCTAAAATATCGCGTTCGTACAATTGTCTAATTTCAGATCTATTGCCATTCCAAAAATCAATTTCTATCATTTGCTCTGTTGTTTAGAATTCGGAATCAACTTTTATTTAGAATGTTATTTTCAAAATTAGTTTTTCAAAAACTCACAAACCTCCTCATAAAATTGCTTCGGATTCTCTGCATGCAACCAATGACCCGCATTTTTGATGGTTACAATTTGGTTTTTTGGAAAATGAACATCAATTATCAAGGCTTCATTTTCGGTGATATAATCTGAATTTTCCCCTTTTAAAAACAAGGTTTCTTTTTCAAATCGAGCATTCATAGGCAACGCATCTCCAATTGCAGGATTATTTTTTGTAAGAGAATCTAAATGAAATCGAAAACCCAAAACACCTTTGTCTTTCCAAAAAATATTTTTCATCAAAAATTGACGAACACCAAACTCAGGAATCAATTTTGATAATTGCTCATCCACCAAATCTCTAGAATTTTGAATGGTAAAATCAACCGAATTTAACGCTGCTAAAATTGCATGATGATGTGGTTTATAGGCTCTAGGAGAAATATCTACAATTAGCAATTTATCTACCAAACCTGGATACAAAACCGCAAACAACATCGCTGTTTTTCCTCCCATGGAATGTCCCAACAAATAAACTTTTTCTAACTGATGATGTTCCAAATACGTGTGCAAATCTTCCACCATCAATTCATACGAAAATTCATCAAAATGAAAACTACGACCATGATTTCTTTGGTCTATCAAATGCACTTGAAAGTGTTCAGAAAACTGACTTCCTAATGTTTTCCAATTGTCACCTGAACCAAAATAGCCGTGTAAAATCAGTAAGGGTTTTCCTGTTCCAATGATTTTAGAGTGAAGTAATTCCAAACTATTGTAATTTATTCAAATACATATTCACTACATTTTCTAATCCCAAATATAAACTTTCTGTAATTAATGCATGGCCAATAGACACTTCAGCTAAATTCGGGATATTTTCTTTAAAAAATTGAATGTTTTGCAAACTTAAATCGTGCCCTGCATTGATTCCCAATCCTAATTGATACGCTAAAATTGCGGCAGCAGTGTAAGGTTTTACAGCATTTTTATTTCCTTTTTCAAACTCGCTTGCAAAATGCTCTGTATAAAGTTCTATTCTGTCAGTTCCTATTTTTGCAGCTGCTTCTATCAATTGTAAATTAGTATCAATAAAAATAGAAGTTCTGATGCCGTTTTGCTGAAATTCTTGAATTACCTCTTTCAAAAAAGAATGATTTGTTATGGTATCCCAACCAGCGTTTGAAGTAATTGCATCATCAGCATCAGGAACTAAAGTAACTTGGGTTGGTTTAATTTGCAATACCAAATCTATAAACGATTTTATAGGATTTCCTTCAATATTATATTCTGTAGTCACCACATTTTTCAAATCCCTGGCATCTTGATAGCGAATATGACGCTCATCTGGTCTTGGATGAATCGTAATTCCTTGCGCACCAAAACGTTCAACATCTTGTGCAACTTTCAATAAATTAGGCACATTTCCTCCTCTTGAATTTCGCAATGTTGCAATTTTGTTGATATTTACACTTAACTTTGTCATTGAGTAAAAATTAGTTCGCAAAGATAAATCATTCAAACATTTTATCCTATCTTCGTGCTAAATGAACATCACGAATCATATCTTAACGGAAATTGAGCCTTTACGCCTTGATAGCAGTATTAAGAGCGCAAAAAAACTATTCAAAAATTATCCTTTAACCCATTTTCCAGTATTAGAAAACAATAAATTATTAGGTTCTTTTGCTGAAGATGATATTAGAATTATTGAACATAAAAAAGATGAATTGGTTGTGTACGCTCATTTGTTAAGTTCATTTTTTGCAGATGAAAAAGCTACTGTTTTAGAATTATTAAAAATTTTTGCAGACAATGACACCAACATCATTCCTGTATTAAATGAAGAAAAGAACTACTTAGGATATTATGATCTGCGTGATGTGTTGGATGTTTTTTCAAGCAGTCCATTTATGACTGAAGTAAGCGAAACATTGATTGTAAAAAAGAATGAAAATGACTTTTCTATGAGTGAAGTTGCACAAATTGTCGAGGTGAATAAAGGCAAACTATTAGGCGCCTACATTTCAGAAAAAAGTGATGAATTTATGCACATTACATTAAAAATAGTCTCTTCTAATATCAACGAAATGATGCATACTTTTAGAAGATACAACTACGAGATTATTTCAACTCATGAAAACGATATATATCTAGAAGATCTAAAAAACAGATCAGAATACTTTCAAAAATACCTAGAAATGTAATGAAAAAAGTTGCGATTTATGGTCAATCTTATTCCATCTCTGCCGAAAAGGAAATTCATGCTTTATTGAATATTCTCGAAGAAAAAGGCTGTATTTGCTTTATCGAAAAAAAATTTTACGATACTCTAAAAAGAAAAACTTCCCTAGAAAAAGAATATGATACATTTAAGGATTTTGACGATTTAAATAGCACTTTTGAAGTCATGTTTACCATTGGCGGAGATGGCACCATATTAAGAGCAGTAACGTATATCAGAAATCTAAATATTCCGATTTTAGGAATAAACACAGGCAGATTGGGTTTTTTAGCGACCATCCATAAAGATGCCATCCAGGAAAATATTGATCTTATTTTTAAGGGAGCATATACCATTCAAGAACGATCATTATTATCTGTAAAAACCACTCCTGTAATAGAAGATTTTTCCGAACTGAATTTTGCCTTAAACGAAGTAACAATTGCTCGTAAAAATACCACCTCAATGATTGGTATAAAAACGAGTATTAATTTTGAATATTTAACGAATTACTGGGCTGATGGATTGATTATTGCAACCCCAACAGGTTCTACAGGATATTCATTAAGTTGCAATGGGCCTGTGCTTTCTCCTGACTCAAAAAGCCTCATAATTACGCCAATTGCACCTCATAATTTGAATGCAAGACCTATGGTAATTTCAGATGAAAAAACGATTCAGCTGAGCACGAATTCTAGAGAAAAAGATTTTTTGATTTCCTTAGATTCAAGAATTACAACGGTTCCAAAAAACACAGAAGTTTTCATTGAAAAAGCTCCTTTTACAATCAAGACAATAGTACCAAATAATCAATCATTTTTACAAACTTTACGTACGAAGTTATTATGGGGTGAAGACACTAGAAATGAGATAAATTTGTAAGAATCATCCTGCAATAATAAGTAAAATTAGCTGTTATCCAAAAAAGACTTATTATTAACTTTATAAAGCAACTAGAAATTTCTATATTTGCACGCTATTTTTAGGATGAAAAACAGTATATTATTACTCATAGTTATCAATTTTTCTTGCATTTTACGTGGACAGGTGTACGAAACAGGATTTTTTTTAGGGGGATCAAATTACATTGGCGATATTGGAAGAACAAATTATGTGTATCCCAATAAACTAGCTGGCGGTTTGATTTTCAAATACAATTGGAATCCTAGAATTACTTTGAGAACAACTTACAGTTATTTGCCCATTGAAGCAAGTGATTTTGAAGCGGATACTGATTTTAAAATTTCGCGAGGTTTGCAATTTAAAAATACCATTCACGAATTGGCTGTAGGACTAGAATATAATTTTTACGAATATGATTTATCATCTTATGATAAAAGGTGGACACCTTATATTTTGCTTGAATTAGTGGGTTTTAATTATACCGTTTTCAATAATATTACAAGTATTGACGAATCAAAAAAAACTTTCGCTATTCCATTTGGGATAGGAATCAAATCAAAATTAATAGGTCCATTCGCAATTGCTTTCGAAACAAAATTCAGGTATACTTTTGACGACGATTTAGACAATAGGCAGAGTTCAGTTGGGGTTATCGGTGGAACAAACAGCGATTGGTATGTATTTACAGGTTTTTCTTTTTTGTATACTTTTGGTAGACCAGCCTGTTACACAAATGGATTATAGGCTCATGGAAAAAAAATTACAAATCGATTTACAAAGAGTTCCAAAACACGTTGCTATAATTATGGATGGTAATGGAAGATGGGCAAAAGGTAAAGGGATGGAACGAATTTTTGGCCATAAAAATGCTTTGACTGCTGTAAGAGAATCTATTGAAGGAGCAACAAAAATTGGGGTTTCAGCAATCTCATTATACGCTTTTTCTACAGAAAATTGGAACAGACCAAAAGTAGAAATTGATGCTTTAATGAATTTACTCATAAGCTCCTTAAAAAAAGAATTACCAACTTTTCAAGAAAATGGTGTAAAAGTAAATGCGATTGGGTCTATAGAAAACTTACCCAAAAAAGCACAAGTAACTCTTCAAAATGTTATTTTAGACACCAAAAAAAATGATGTAATAACTTTAACCCTTGCGTTAAGCTATAGCTCAAGAGAAGAAATTGTTAATGCAATGAAAACGATATCTAAAAAAGTTGTTAATAAAGAACTTGATTTAGAAAATATTGATGAAAATACTATAAATAACCATTTATATACATTTAATTTGCCCCACGTCGATTTAATGATAAGAACTAGTGGCGAACAACGCATTAGTAATTTTTTATTATGGCAAATGGCATATGCCGAATTATATTTTACAGATATACTTTGGCCAGATTTTAGACAAGAACATTTCTATGATGCCATCATAGAATATCAGAATAGAGAACGAAGATTTGGAAAAACAAGCGAACAACTTACAGAATAAATTTTTTATAAAATTATTTTCTGCGTCATTAGTGCTCTCTGCACTATTTTTTACTTTTAATGCATCTGCACAAATAAAAAATGACAGTATTAATGTCATCAAAAATGACACACTAAATATCACTAAAAAAGATACCATTATCAATAATCAAAAAGTTGAATATGAGATTGGTAAAGAATATATTTTAGGCGGAATTACAGTTACTGGTTTGAAAAAATTCAGTGAAGAGACTGTAAAAGTTTTTACAGGTCTTGTAAATGGACAATTATTACGATTGCCAGGTGATAAATTGACAAGTGCTATCAAAAAACTGTATGAAAGTAAACAGTTTAGCAATGTTGATGTTTATTTGGTAAAAGTTGATGAACAAGCTATTTATCTTGAATTTGATGTGCAAGAATTGCCACAACTAAATGAAGTAAGAATTAATGGAGTAAAAAAATCAAAAGCTAAGGAATTGATTAAAGAAGCCGAGTTAAAATTGGGAGCAATGGTTACAGACAACTTATTAGTAACTACCAAAAACTACTTCACTAAGAAATATACTGATAAAGGTTACTTAAAAACAAAAGTGACACTAGATCTTCAAAAAGATACATCAGACATGAACGTGGTAAACATGAATGTGTATATTGATCAAGGTCAAAGAATCAAAATCAAAAAAATTAAATTTACTGGAAACGAAAAATTATCTGACATAAAATTGCGTAAAGCAATGTCTAAAACCAAACAAAGAATGATTGGCCGTTTCTGGAAAGGATCAAAATACATCGAAGAAGATTATCAAAAAGACTTAGAGAAAATTTTAGATAAATACAGCAGACTTGGTTTTAGAGATGCACGAATTTTAAGCGAAAATATTTCTTGGAACGAAGACAATACTATCAATGTAAATATTGAACTAGAAGAAGGAAAACAATATCGCTTTGCAGATATCATTTTTGTTGGGAATAAAGAATTCACTGACGATCAATTGCGAGCAATGTTGAGAATTGAAAAAGGAGATGTTTACAATGGTGCTGTTTTAAAAGAGCGTGTAAAAGGTGATGGAACACCAACTTCTGACGATTTATCAACTTTATATCAAGATAATGGTTTCTTGTTTTCGCAAGTAAATGCTGTAGAAACCAAAGTAGAAAACGATTCCATTACTGTTGAAATTAGAGTTCGTGAAGATGAAAAAGCACGAATAAGAAAAGTAACCGTTAGAGGAAATGACAAAACTAACGACCATGTTATTTTTAGAGAATTGCGTGTAAAACCAGGTGATTTATTCAGTAGAAGTGCCATTATTCGTTCTATTCGTGAAATCGGACAATTAGGATTCTTTGATCAAAATGTATCTCCGGATGTAGTTCCTGATTACCAAAATAAAACGGCTGATATCGATTTTACAGTGGTGGAGAAAGGTGGTAGTCAAATAGAATTACAAGGTGGTTATGGCGGAGGATCTTTTATTGGAACGTTAGGATTGTCTTTCAATAATTTCTCTATCAAAAATATTTTCAATAAAGATGCCTACAAACCATTGCCAATGGGAGATGGACAAAATTTGTCTTTACGTTTACAATCTAGTAGAACCTTTAACACGTACAGTTTTTCATTTACGGAGCCATGGTTAGGTGGAAAAAAACCACAATCATTGTCTTTTTCTGTGTATTCTTCGAATCAATATCAATTCAATTTTCAAACTGGTGATGTTGATAGAAATCAAAGTTTGGGAATTGTAGGAGCTTCTGTAGGTCTTGGAAAACGTTTAAAATGGCCTGATGATTTCTTTCAATTATCACAAACTATTAGTTACCAAGCTTTTAATTTAAACAATTATGGCTTTAGAGTTGGAGAAAATATTCTAAGCAATGGAAGTCTAAACAATCTATCTTACAGCGCAACATTAGCAAGAAATTCTGCAGGACCAAGTTTAATTTTCCCAACATATGGATCAGAATTTAGTTTGGGTATAAAAGCAACTTTTCCTTATTCATTAGTAAATGGTAGAGATTACTCAATTCCTGAGGGCGCAACTGATGAAGAAAGAAATAATCTAATTGCAGAAAATTATAAATGGTTAGAATATTATAAAATCAGTGCCAAAGGAAAATGGTACACATCATTTACGGATAAATTAGTATTAATGACCAATGCAGAAATGGGATATTTAGGATACTATAATTCTAAAGTGGGATTATCTCCTTTCGAAAGATATTATGTTGGAGGAGATGGAATCGCAATTTTTCAATTAGATGGTAGAGAAGTAATTGGATTAAGAGGATATGAAAACAACAGACTCTCCTCTGCTGAAGGAGGTTCTATTTACAATAAATTTCAATTAGAATTGCGTTATTCAATTACGGATGCGCCTTCAGCTTCGATTTATACACTAGGATTTTTAGAAGCTGGTAATTCTTATGACAATTTTAGGACATTTAATCCGTTTGAGTTAAAACGTTCAGCTGGATTAGGAATCAGGATATTTATGCCTGCATTTGGGTTATTAGGAATCGACTTTGCACACGGGTTTGATCCTTTGCCTGGATTTACAGAAAAATCTGGTTGGCAAACACATTTTATTATTGGAAGACAATTCTAAGAAAATTGTACATTTGTGAATGATCTATTTTTTTGGCATGGTTTTTTCTAAATACATTTTACAAATGAAAAAAATATTTTTATTCGTCGTTCTTTTAGGTAGTGTATCCAATTTTTGGTCACAAAGAAATCAGTTAATTGCATATATAGATATGGAATATATTCTAGAAAATGTTCCTGAATATCTTAAAGCTCAAAACACGTTGGATGCCAAAGTTTCCAAATGGAAATCAAACCTAGACCAACAAGCACGTCATATTGAGGTTATGAAAACCGACTTAGCCAATGAAAAAGCAATCCTAACAAAAGATTTAATTGAAGAAAAAGAAGAGGAAATTACCTTAAAACAAGAGGAGTTAAGGAGACTTGAATCGTTATATTTTGGCCCAACTGGCGATTTATTTTTGATGCGTAAACAATTGGTAAAACCAATTCAAGATCAAGTTTATAATGCCATTCAAAGTATTGCTAGTAAAAAAAATTATGATTTTATTTTTGAAAAATCTAGTGATTTGGTAATGCTATATTCCAATAAAAAATACGATATTAGCGACCTCGTTTTATCAACTATTGATAGGACAAGATTGTCTGAAGAAAAAAAGGATCAACGAAATAAAAAAAATGAGAAAAATCCTCTAGCAGACACCGAAATCTCTGAAAAACAACAGGAATTAATAGACAAAAAAGAAGCATTAATTACTGAAAAAAAAGAGGAGTTAGCAAATAAAGTGGAAGAAAAAAAGGCTTTAGTTGAAGCTAAAAAGAAAGAAATAGCAGATAAAAAAGAGGCATTAGCGAAAAAAAGAGAAGAACAACGAAAAATATTAAGAGAAAAACAAGAAGCGCTAAATAAGAAAAAAGAAGAAGAAAAAAAGAAAAAAAATCAAGAATAATTATTAAATCAAAACAAGAATGAAAAATTTTAGAACGTTACTATTAATTGCTGTATTTACTTTAGGGTTGGGTGAAGTTGCAAATGCACAAAAATTCGGTCACATCGATTTCGAAAAGTTAGTAGCTGAAATGCCATCAACTACCAAATTAAAGTCTGATATTGAAAAATTAGGGAAAACCTATCAAGACGAAATTGAAGGAATGGGCAAAAAGTTAGAAGCAAAAGTAAAAAAATACCAAGCTGAACAAAATGTACAAACTAAAGAAATCAATGAATCTAGAGCTTTAGAAGTGCAGCAAGAAAACCAAAGATATGAGCAATTAAGACAAACTGCTTATCAAGAAATGCAAAAAAAGCAAGCTGAAGGTTTAAATCCAATCATAGAAAAAGCGCAAAAAGCGATTGAAGATGTTGCTGCCGCAAAAGGTATTGTATATGTATTTGATTCATCAGTTGGAAAAGGATTGATTGTTTCTAAAGGCGAAGATTTATTCAATGCTGTTAAAGCGAAATTAGGATTCTAAGAAATAATATTTTATAAACCTATAAAACCTACTTAATTAAGTAGGTTTTTTTATTTTTACAACATGGCGAGATCTGCAAATTTTCCTATTGGTATTTTTGATTCTGGAGTTGGAGGCACTTCCATCTGGAAAGAGATTGTAATGTTATTGCCCAATGAAAATACCATTTATTTGGCTGATAGCAGAAATGCGCCTTATGGAGAGAAATCTAAGGACGAAATAATTCAGCTTTCTATAAAGAATACAGAGTTTTTACTAAATCAACACTGCAAAATAATTGTAGTAGCTTGCAATACTGCCTCTACAAACGCTATCAAAACATTACGCCAAAATTATAACGTTCCTTTTATTGGAATTGAACCAGCCATAAAACCTGCTGCGCTTTCTACAAAAACAAATGTTATTGGAATTTTAGCCACCAAAGGAACATTGAATAGCGAGCTTTTTGAAGCAACATCTAGTGTCTTTAAATCACACATTAAAATCAAAGAAATTATTGGAAAAGGATTGGTTGACTTGATTGAGGCCGGAAAAATGAATTCTCCTGAAATGACCATTTTACTTAAATCTTATCTTCAACCAATGTTAGCTCAAAACGTGGACTGTTTGGTGTTAGGTTGCACTCATTATCCGTATTTAATTCCTCAAATCAGAAAAATTGTCGGCGAAAAAATGCAAATTATTGATTCTGGTTTGGCAGTTGCGAAACAAACAAAAGCTATTTTAGAAAAGAATAACTTACTCCAAATAGTTAATCAACTTGGAAAACATCAATTGTTTTCTAACAGTGATTGTAAGGTTTTAGAAATGCTTGTAGAAAACGAAATTGCATTTACAGAAATCAAAAGTAGAGACTTTTAAAATCCGCCAAAAGCTGAATTGATATTAGGACATGCAGCTGCTCTTTGTTCTCTTGTCCATAAATTTACACCTATAGAAACTTGATGAAAACCAGAGTTTGTCAAAACAGTTTCATTCATTTGATTGGTATAAGTGTATGAAAACATCCAATTTTGGTAATTAATTCCGATGATTGGTGATACATAACGTGCATTTTGAATGGCATTCGCATCAAAACTTTGTCTGTAAGAAAGTGCTGCCCAAAGTTGTGTTTGCGAAAAAGTTTTATATGCTTTGATATTTACATCAGCAATTCTTTCTCCTGTTCCTTCTCTAAATTGCATCATGATTGAGGGCTCCAATTGCACAAAAAGTTCCTCGCCAAAATAATACCCCGTAGATAAAATATAATTTCTCAAATCCAAAGGCTCTTGAATATTCAAGTTGTTTTTGGCCGTTAACAACAAATTTTTAACAGTAAAATACGATGAAAATCCTCCTAAATGATAAGCCACACTAAAATCTGCGTTATAATAACTCGTACTTTCAATGATTGCTGCAATGGCTCTGTCTCCTGTAAAAGTTCGCTGATCTGATTGATTTTGCACAAATGTAAATGCCAATCCGAATGACAATTGATTGAATAATCTGCCATCGCTCAAGGGCAAATGATAAGCATACGTTCCTTGAACTCCCAATTGCGAATGAAAACCATTTTTATCGTTAAATAAAACTACTCCATATCCAGCGTTGGAAAATTCATTAAAACGAGTATGAAAGCTTAGTGTTTGAAGTGCAGGAGCATTTGGAATTCCTGCCCATTGTTGTCTTGCCGTAAAACGCAATTTGCTCGAATTTCCAATGCCAGCTGCAGAAGGATGCACTAAAAATACATTATCTGACAAATAATCTTGGTAAATGGGCAATGTTTCTTGTGAAAAACTTTTTATCGATAAAAGCGATAAAAAAAAGAAACAGCATACATAGAAAGTGAATCTCATTAAAAAACGGTTGTTTTGATTTTCAAATATATTGCTTTTAAAAGAATAATGATATTTAAAAAGAAGGTTTTAACACTTTGTACGTAAATCAGTGTAGGGAATTTGATGTAAAAGGTTTGAAAAATAATTTAAATGTTTAATAAAAAATACAACTACTTGTTTTTTAACATTTAGACCCTCTTTCCAATGGTAATATAAAAAAAACACATTAAATAATACAACTTAACAAACGTTTTATTTTCTTTGTAATCTTTATGAAAATACAACGCATCACATATTTATCTTTAGGAACTAATCTTGGAAATAAAACTGAAAATTTACAAAATGCCATTGAAGGTATTGCGGAAAAAGTGGGTAATATTCGAAAGATTTCTGGAGTTTATAAAACTGCTTCTTGGGGTTTTGAAAGTGAGGATTTTTATAATTGCTGTGTAGAAGTTTCTACTTATCATGCGCCCGAAAAATTACT
>Ga0102830_1000019_pt1 | contig 85522 bp, 78 predicted proteins | sample ColrivemetaGS703_FD_84511 | JGI IMG/M metagenome (GOLD analysis project Ga0102830, IMG submission 84511) | Estuarine microbial communities from the Columbia River estuary - Freshwater metaG S.703 | ecosystem: Environmental > Aquatic > Marine > Intertidal zone > Estuary | place: USA: Columbia...
ATCCAACTTATACACTCTATTTAATAGTGTTTCGTTTTTTACTGTCTCTGAGAAAATTACTTCATTTTCAAAATATATAACAATTTGAGTTGGTTCTTGGTCAAATTCAATTTTTGAGACCATTACAATGTTATCCTGATTTCTAAACACTGGTTTAAAAACAACTTTCTCTTCATCAGATAACAAAATCACTTGATTTGGTGAAACTTGAAATTTTTTGATGACAATTTCATAATCCTTGTCCATCTCAATTACATAATTTCCTTCATCTAAAGATGTTACATCTAGTATTTTAGACAAATTTCCATTCTCTACCATGGTTTCTGAATACAATTCATTTCCGTTTTCATCTTTAATGGTTAATGAGTGCCCCTTTTTTACGTTTTTAAATTCTACGGTTACTTTTTTGTTGATTCCTGTGTTTGAAAATCCTACTAATGAGCTGATTAATAATGCTATAGTTATAATTTGTTTTTTCATTTTTTTACTTTTAAGGGGGTTACTGAATTGTTTTTCCTCCGTTTTTCTTTAACATAATGCCCAATACAACAATTTGGAAAATGAACATTGTAATAAAAATGGCGATTACTGAAATAAATAAAATACCATTACTGTTTACCATATATTATTTTTTGTGCAAAGTTATGGTGCAACTAAAAGTTTTCATAACAACAAAATTGGTATATTTATATCCTATTTTAACTCTAAATGTTTTGTTAAAATCTATTAAAGTTAAAATAACACATATAAAAGATAATTTTATATAGATTATACTGTCTTTCTGTTGTAATTTTGTTCTCAATTAGTAATGAGTATAAGCATCAATTGATTATTAACACCACTAAATAGTGCGTGACTTGCAAATGATAGAAAAATACCATTAACACTAACTTATGAAACAAATAAAACCAACATTAGAAAAGATTACACCCAATTTTGGTAGTTCCCTGTTGGTAAAGAAACATGTTGAGTTTTTAAAAACCAATACTCCTTTTTGGCATTTTCATCCTGAAATAGAATTGGTGTATGTAAATAAAGGAAGAGGGAAAAGACATATTGGCAATCATATTAGCTATTTTAACAATAGTCAATTGGTTTTAATTGGCTCAAATTTACCTCATGTCGGCTATATTGATAGATTGACAACCAATGGGTCAGAAACATTAATTCAATTTAAACCTGATTTTTTAGGAGAACATTTTTTTAAAATTCCTGAAATGTTGTCTATTGAAGCTCTTTTTGAACGTGCCAAAAAGGGGATTCGTTTTAATTTCGATATCAAACTACGGATTGGAGCAAAAATTGAAAAACTGGTTGATATTGAAGGCGCTGAAAGAATTATCGCTTTTTTAGATATTTTAAAAGATTTAGCCACTACTGATGATTATACCTTGCTGAATGCCAATGGTTTTGCCTTTGAAACCATTCCGCAAGACAGTAATAAAATCGAAATTATTTACAAACACATCAATGAACATTTTCAAGAGCATATTAGTTTAGATGAAATTGCGGCTCTTGTAAGTATGACAGTACCTGCATTTTGTAGGTATTTTAAAAAATCAACAGGAAAAACCTTTACAAAATTAGTAAATGAATACAGAGTTGTGCATGCCACAAAATTGTTAGCAGAAAGTACTATGAGCATTTCCGATATTTGTTTTGAATGCGGTTTCAATAACTTTTCGCACTTTAATAAACTATTCAATTCCATTACAGGGAAAAGCGCTTCAAAATATAGAAGTGATATGAAAAATTTAATTCAATAACTAAATTAAGTAAATTATGGCAACCAAAATAGAAAAAGCCATTGAGTATTATACTTTTAAAAGTAAAAAAATACTTAATCACATCAATAACAGTAACAGTTTAACTGTGGATGAAATCATAGAAAATGGTCAAGAATTAGCCATTTTAGAGTATAAAATTACAGCTTTAGAAGTAGCAAAAGCCAGCTAATTTTTTATAACTTTCCATTCCATTCGTTATAAAACTGTTCTAAATACAGTTCTATAAAACGATGTCTTTCTGCAGCAATTTTTTTGCCAGTTTTGGTGTTCATTTGGTCTTTTAAGAGCAATAATTTCTCATAAAAATGATTGATACTTGGCGCGTCCGAATTTTTATAAGCTTCTTTACTAATATTCAAATTTGGTAAAACCTCAGGATCATAAATCGCTCGATTTTTAAATCCTCCATAATTAAAACAACGTGCAATTCCAATGGCACCAATGGCATCCAACCTGTCAGCATCTTGCACAACTTCCAATTCTTTTGAAGTAAATTTTGTGGCATTTTTATCCAAAGAATTTTTAAAAGAAATATGTTTAATGATATTTACCACATGCTCACGAGTTTTTAAAGCTACTTTTTGTTGTTCCAAAAAATCACTTGCTTTTTTTGGACCTACAGTTTCATCACCTTTATGAAATTTTGCATCAGCAATATCATGCAATAAAGCTGCCAACGAAACCAAAAAAATATCTACAGATTCCTCTTTGGAAATCAGAATTGCATTTTTATAAACACGCTCAATATGAAACCAATCATGACCTCCTTCTGCATTTTGTAATTCGTTTTTTACAAATTTAATGGTATTTTCTAGGATACTTTCTTGGTTCATATCAAAAATATTTAATGTATTGAAATACAAAATCCACTTAAAAAAAGTGGATTTTTAGCTGGTTTATTGATTCTAAAATCTTGTTTCTTAAAAATTAACAATGCTCTTCGTAAGCCGCTGCTAAATTCTGTGCAATCATTTGAGCTGAGCGCCCTTCAATATGGTGGCGTTCTAACATATGTACTAAATTTCCATCTTTAAATAATGCAATTGCTGGTGATGATGGAGGAAATGGAATCATAAATTCTCTCGCTTTTTGGGTAGATTCTTTTTCTACACCTGCAAAAACAGTTGTTAAATTGTCTGGAGTTTTGTCAGCTTTTAAAGAAGCAATTGCTCCTGGTCTTGCAGTACCTGCTGCACAACCACAAACTGAATTTACCATTACTAAAGTGGTTCCTTTTTTTGCTAAAGCATTTTCAACATCAGTTGCAGTATATAAGGCTTCAAAACCTGCATTGATTAGTTCATCACGCATTGGTTTTACTAATTCTTCTGGATACATAATTTATTTCTTTTTGAGTTGCAAATATACTTATAAAAATAAAAGGATTCAAGTCATTTTTGAGTAGCTTTTTTGATAGATACATCAAAAAAATTGATATTATACTTTAAATTTTTAGTTTCTTTGACCTTTAAAAAAGCGCACAAAAAGTATGGGAAATTTTACCAAATGGTTAGGAGCAGGTTTAGGATTTACCTTAGGAGGACCAATAGGAGCTGCTATTGGTTTTGCAATTGGTAGTTTTGTTGATGGTTTTTCTGCTGCTGACATTACTGTTGAACAAAGAGAATATCAACGAACAATTAATCAAAATCAAAACACACAATCTGGTGATTTTGAAATTAGTTTGCTGGTTTTAGCATCAATTGTCATTAAATCTGATGGAAAAATTGATCAAAGCGAACTGAATTTTGTAAGAAATCAGTTTTATGCAATGTACGGAGAGCAGAGAGCAAACCATGCATTTAAGTTGTTTAAAGGTATTATCAAAAAAGATATTTCTGCGCGTCAGGTTTGTGTTCAAATTCGCGAACACATGCCACATGCATCTCGTTTACAATTGATTCATTTTTTATTTGGAATTGCAAAAGCTGATGATTTTGTAAGCGAAAAAGAAATTGATGAAATTCGAAAAATAGCTGGTTATTTATATATCAATCAACCTGATTTCGAGTCTATCAAAGCAATGTTTTACGATGAATCTGGCAGTGCGTATAAAATTTTAGAAATCGAGAAAACAGCCACTGATGATGAGGTAAAAAAAGCATACAGAAATTTAGCAAAAAAGCATCATCCAGACAAATTACAAGATTTAGGGGAAGAACATTTAAAAGGTGCTCAAGAAAAATTTCAAAGCATTCAGGCCGCTTATGAAAAAATTAAAAAAGAAAGAGGGTTTTAAAAGACGCTTTTTTACACTTAAAGCCTCTCATTTTATAGAAATTCCTTATTTTCGCAACCTTATTAGAAAAGAGATATCATGAGCGCGAAATTTCCTGAATATAAAGCACTTGACTTGCCAAAAGTTGCAGAAGAAATTCTGGAGTATTGGAACAAACATTCTATTTTTGAAAAAAGTATTTCTACTAGAGAAGGCAGCACTCCTTTTGTTTTTTTTGAAGGACCACCTTCTGCAAACGGATTGCCAGGTGTACACCATGTTTTAGCAAGAGCCATCAAAGATATTTTTCCAAGATACAAAACCATGAAAGGTTTTCAAGTAAAAAGAAAAGCTGGATGGGACACTCATGGTTTGCCAATAGAATTAGGCGTTGAGAAAGAATTAGGCATTACAAAAGAAGATATTGGCAAAACGATTTCAGTAGAAGATTACAACGCGGCTTGTAGAAAAGCGGTAATGCGTTACACTGATATTTGGAATGATTTAACCCAAAAAATGGGCTATTGGGTTGATATGGAACATCCATATGTAACCTATGAACCAAAATATATGGAATCTGTTTGGTGGTTGTTAAAACAGATTTATACTAAAAATTTATTGTATAAAGGATATACAATTCAGCCATATTCACCAAAAGCTGGAACTGGTTTAAGTTCGCATGAACTCAACCAACCAGGGACGTATCAAGATGTTACTGATACCACTGTTGTTGCGCAATTCAAAGCAATCAACGAAACATTGCCTGATTTTTTACAAAATGAAGGCACTATTTATTTTTTAGCTTGGACAACAACTCCCTGGACATTGCCTTCAAACACAGCTTTGACTGTAGGTCCAAAAATTGACTATGTTTTGGTTGATACATTCAATCAATACACATTTGAACCATCAAAAGTAATTTTGGCTAAAAACTTAGTTTCAAAACAGTTTGCAGGAAAAAATAATGTTCAAGTTGCAATTTCCGAAGATTTAAAAACATACAATTCTGGGGATAAAGTAATTCCTTTTTACATTGTAAAAGAATTTGTTGGAAAAGATTTAGTTGGCATCAAATACGAACAATTACTAGATTATGTATTGCCAAATGACAATCCAGAAAATGCTTTTAGAGTGATTTCAGGTGATTTTGTAACTACTGAAGATGGTACAGGAATTGTACATACTGCTCCTACTTTTGGTGCTGATGACGCTTTTGTTGCCAAACAAGCAGTTCCTGAAATACCCCCAATGTTGGTAAAAGACGCCAATGGTAATTTGGTCCCTTTGGTAGATTTGCAAGGAAAATTCAGACCAGAAGTAACAGATTTTGCTGGAAAATACGTAAAAAACGAATATTATAATGATGGTGAAGCTCCTGAAAAATCAGTAGATGTTGAGATTGCTATCAAACTAAAAATCGAAAATAAAGCGTTTAAAGTAGAAAAACACAAACACAGTTACCCAAATTGTTGGCGGACAGACAAGCCAATTTTATATTATCCATTAGATTCTTGGTTTATCAAAGCAACTCAAGTAAAAGAGAGAATGCACGAATTGAACAAGACAATCAACTGGAAACCAGAATCTACAGGAACAGGTCGTTTTGGAAATTGGTTGGCAAATGCCAACGATTGGAACTTGTCACGCTCTCGTTATTGGGGAATTCCTTTGCCAATTTGGCGAACTGACGATGGTAAAGAAGAAATTTGTATTGGTTCTGTTGAAGAACTAAAAAATGAAATGTCTAAAGCTGTAAAAGCAGGTTTTTTAGCAAAAGACATTTTTGAAGATTTTGAAATTGGAAACAATTCCGAAGAAAACTATGCAAAGATAGATTTACACAAAAATATTGTTGATGAAATTGTGCTAGTTTCAGCTTCAGGAAAACCAATGAAACGCGAATCTGATTTGATAGATGTGTGGTTTGATTCAGGCGCAATGCCTTATTCACAATGGCATTATCCTTTTGAAAACAAAGATTTGATTGATAAGAATGAAGCTTTTCCAGCCGATTTCATTGCTGAAGGTGTAGACCAAACTCGTGGTTGGTTTTATACATTACACGCCATTGCAACTATGGTTTTTGATTCGGTAGCCTATAAAAATGTAGTTTCAAATGGATTGGTTTTAGACAAAAACGGTCATAAAATGTCCAAACGTCTAGGAAATGCCGTAGATCCATTCACAACTTTAGCTGATTTTGGTGCAGATGCTACACGTTGGTATATGATTGCAAATGCCAATCCTTGGGACAATTTAAAATTTGATTTAGAAGGCATTGAAGAAGTAAAACGTAAGTTTTTTGGAACACTTTACAATACCTATTCTTTCTTTGCATTGTACACAAATATTGATGGGTTTGCATACAAAGAAGATGAAATTCCACTAGAAAATCGACCAGAATTAGACAGATGGATTTTATCAGAATTGCACACGTTGATTCAGAATGTTGATAAATTTTATGCTGATTATGAACCTACAAGAGCAGCAAGAGCCATTTCTGATTTTACACAAGAATATCTGAGCAATTGGTACGTGCGATTAAGCAGAAGACGTTTCTGGAAAGGCGATTACCAAACAGATAAAGTTTCTGCCTATCAGACATTGTATACTTGTTTGGTTACCATTGCAAAATTGGGTGCCCCAATTGCTCCATTTTTCATGGATAAATTGTATCAAGATTTAAATTTAGTTACTAAAAAAGAAGGTTCTGAGAGTGTTCATTTGGCCGATTTTCCAATTTTTAATGTTTCTTTTGTTGATAAAAGTTTAGAAGAAAAAATGGAAAGTGCACAAAAAATTTCTTCATTGGTACTTTCGTTACGCGCCAAAGAAAAGATAAAAGTTCGTCAACCATTACAAAAAATCATAATTCCCGTAGATAGTTTTCAACAAAAGGAAGCTATTTTAGCAGTATCAAATTTGATAAAACATGAAGTAAATATCAAAGAAATTGAACTTCTTGAAGATGCTTCAGGCATGTTAATTAAGCAAATAAAACCCAATTTTAAAACCCTAGGACCAAAATTTGGAAAAGAGATGCGTTTGATAGCGAGCGCAGTACAAAATTTTACCAAAGAAGATATTAACAATATTGAAAAATTGGGAACCATTTCTATCAATATTGATGGAAAAAATATAAATTTAGGTCTTGAAGATGTAGAAATATCATCCAGAGATATTGAAGGTTGGCTAGTTGCAAACGAGGGTTCATATACAGTTGCTTTAGATGTTACAATTACGGATGATTTACGCAAAGAAGGTATTGCTAGAGAATTGGTGAATAGAATTCAAAATGCTCGAAAAGACTCAGGTTTAGAGGTAACTGATAAAATAAAATTAACAGTTTTAAATTCTGAAAATCTGCAAGAAGCTATTTTGGAGAATAAAACATATATCATGAACGAAACCTTAACACTAGATTTAATATTTGTTAACAAGTTAGAAACAGGGATCCCTGTTGAATTTGATAGTATTGCAAGCAAAATGTTAATAGAAAAAATGTAAGAAAATGTCAGACGTAAAATTAAAATATTCAGAAGAGGACTTAAAAGAGTTCAGACAAATTATTGAAAAAAAAATAAAAAGAGCTCAAGAAGATTTAGATATCTTAAAAAGTGCCTATAAAAACGATGCCGATAATGGTACAGATGATACTTCACCATCTTTTAAATCTTTTGATGAAGGTTCAGATGTAATGAACAAAGAAGCGAATGTGCAGTTGGCAATTAGACAAGAAAAATTCATTAGAGATTTAAAAAATGCATTGCAAAGAATCGAAAATGGAACTTATGGCGTTTGTAGAGTTACTGGAAAATTGATTCAAAAAGAGCGTTTAAAATTAGTGCCTCATGCGACTTTAAGTATCGAAGCGAAAAGACGTCAATAATTTTAGTTTCCCAAATAAATTTAAAAGCTTCTCTTAAAAGAAGCTTTTTTTATGATGAAAAAACAACTTTTATTTCTTTTTATGATGATTTCAATTACTTTTTTTGCTCAAAAAAAAGTGGGGAAAGACATTGAAACTTCTCAAAAAGAAATTGAGATATCAACAGTTGGTTTGGATGATTTTGTGATTGAAAATTCAAATTCGAAATTTGTGGAAGTAATATTGTTTGCCGAAAATATCCACGAACAAGGAATCATCATTGCTGAAGAAAATGATAAAGTTTCCATCAAATTTCAATTGGATAGTTTACTAATTGAAGAAGCTGTTTTTCGAAAATTTATCACCAAAAGATTGCAAAGAGCGTATGCCATTGTAAAAATCCCAAAAGACAAAAACCTTACTATTTACGGAGAAAATCATAGCATTGAATCCAAAAATTTTCGGGGAGATTTAACCATTTATATAGAAAAAGGGATCGTAAAATTGAATACCATTCAATCAAATACTGTTGTTAAAATGTATGCAGGAACTATTTATGCCAATGCAAAAAACAAAAATATCACACTACATTCCAATATTGGAAATATTACTGTTGATGAGGTTTTGTATCAAAAAGATTTCCAGAAAATCACTACAAATACAACCAAATTACTTTCAGTAAACACCATAAAAGGGATAATTTTCGTAACCACTCAATAAACTCAATATTATTGTTATTTTTGCAATCAAATTAAAAAAAGCATGTCAAAAAAGAACTTAGCAATTGCGACAATTTTTAGCGCTATTATTCTTGATCAAATTATAAAAATTTACATCAAAACCAATTTTATCTTAGGAGAAGAAGTGGTGGTTTTTGATTGGTTTCGCATTCATTTCACCGAAAACAATGGCATGGCAATGGGCTTTGAATTTGGTGGCGAAACTGGCAAACTTTTTTTAACCTTATTTCGTTTAGTGGCTGTTTGTGGAATTGTATATTGGTTATATGCCACCATAAAATCTAAAGTTCATAATGCTGTAATCATAGCCATTTCATTGATATTTTCTGGAGCTGTTGGCAATATCATTGATTCTGTTTTTTACGGAGTTATTTTTGATGATTCCACAAATAAAGTAGCCACTCTTTTTGCTGATGAACCTTATGGAAAAATTTTTTACGGAAAAGTTGTAGACATGTTTTATTTTCCTATTTGGTCAGGGAATTTGCCTAGTTGGTTCCCTTTTGTAGGAGGTGAACCGTATACTTTTTTTCAATATATTTTCAATCCAGCAGATGCTTTTATCACTGTTGGTGTGGCAATTCTTTTTATTTTTAGCAAACAAGCGTTTCCAAAAGACTAAAATATTTTTAGATAAAATTCTAAAAAATTGATAAAAAATCATCAATTTTACGATTGTAATTTTCTTATCAATGAGCATTTCTGAATCTATTGAACTTCAACTAAAAACCTTACCAAATGCTCCAGGTGTATATCAATATTTTGATAAAGACAATAAAATCATTTATGTTGGCAAAGCCAAAGATTTAAAAAAACGTGTTGCTTCCTATTTTACAAAAACTCACGAAAATGGCAAAACTCGGGTTTTAGTAAAAAAAATTGTGCACATCAAACACATTGTGGTCAACACAGAAACGGATGCACTTTTATTAGAAAATAATCTGATCAAAAAGCACAAACCACGTTACAATGTGTTGCTCAAAGATGATAAAAGTTATCCTTGGATTTGTATCAAAAAAGAACGATTTCCAAGAGTTTTTATGACACGAAATGTTATCAAAGATGGCTCTGAATATTTTGGACCTTACACTTCAGTTCGAACCGTAAAAGTATTGTTGGATTTGATCAAAGATTTGTATCCTTTAAGAACATGTAGTTTTGATTTGAGTGAAAAAAGCATTGAAGAAGGCAAATATAAAGTCTGTTTAGAATATCATTTAAAAAACTGTAAAGGTGCTTGCGAAGGCTTGGAAACTGAACTAAATTATAACGAATCCATCAAAGAAATTCGGAATATTGTCAAAGGAAATTTCAAAGAAAGTTTAGAGAAATTTCAGCAAGTTATGTTTGATTTCGCCACAAAAATGGAATTTGAAGAAGCGCAAAAAATCAAAGAAAAATTAAATTTATTAAGCAATTATCAATCAAAAAGTACGATTGTAAATCCATCTATTAACAATGTTGATGTTTTTTCCATTATTTCCGATGAAACACATGGGTATGCCAATTTTTTAAAAATATCAAACGGTTCTATAATTCAATCACACACTACAGAAATTAAGAAAAAATTAGACGAATCAGACCAAGAATTATTGGAGCTTTTTATTGTTGAAATCAGACAGCGTTTCAACTCACAATCTCCCGAAATTTATGTTCCATTTAAAGTCGATTTGGGAGATCAAGTAAAAGTTACCATTCCGAAATTGGGAGATAAAAAACGAATTGTAGAATTGTCTGAACGCAATGCAAAATATTACAGACAAGAGCAATTTAAACAAATAAAAATTGTTGATCCCGAAAGGCATGTAAATCGAATTATGGCACAAATGAAGAAAGATTTACGTCTTTCTGAAGAACCGAAACACATTGAGTGTTTTGATAATTCAAACATTCAAGGAACAAATCCTGTGGCTGCTTGTGTGGTTTTTAAAGACGGAAAACCTAGTAAAAATGACTACAGACATTACAATATAAAAACAGTAGAAGGTCCTGACGATTTTGCATCTATGGAAGAAGTGGTGTATAGACGTTATAGCCGATTGCTTTCAGAAAATGAACCTTTGCCTCAATTGATTGTTATTGATGGTGGAAAAGGACAATTATCATCAGCCTTAAAAAGCTTAGATTTATTGGGTTTACGAGGAAAAATAGCCATTATTGGGATCGCCAAGCGCTTAGAAGAAATTTATTATCCTGGAGATCCAATTCCTATGTATTTGGATAAAAAATCAGAAAGTTTAAAAATCATTCAGTATTTGCGCAATGAAGCGCACAGATTTGGAATTACCTTTCACAGAAACAAACGCAGTAAAAGTGCTATCCAATCTGAACTAGAGCAAATTCCTGACGTTGGTAAACAAACAATAACAACTTTATTGCGTACATTTAAGTCGGCAAAACGTGTTAAAGAAGCTTCCTTTGAAGAAATTCAAGAATCAATTGGAAACGCAAGAGCCATCAAGGTATATCAATTTTATCATCCTAAAAAAGCTAGTGAAACCTAACCTCTTTTTCTTTTTAATACTAATTTCCTCATTTCTGTTTGGGCAACAAGCGCAACCAAAAGTAGGTTTGGTGTTAAGTGGAGGTGGTGCAAAAGGATTTGCTCATATTGCTGTTTTAAAAGAGATTGACAAGGCTGGTTTACAAATAGATTATATTGGCGGTACAAGTATGGGAGCTATTATTGGTGGTTTGTATGCAGCTGGTTATTCTGCAAATCAAATAGAAGAAATTGTTTTAAATACGGACTTCGTTAAGTTACTTAGAGATAAGTTACCCAGAAATACAGCCACTTTTTTTGAAAAAGAATTTGAAGAAAAAACAAGTATTACTTTGCCTGTAAATAAAGGTTCAGTTGGTTTGCCCAAAGCAATTTCTAAAGGCCAAAATGTACTTAATTTATTGTTAGAATTGTTTGAGTCAACTGAAGAAATCACCGATTTTTCAAAACTCCCAATTCCGTTTTTTTGTATTGCTACAGATGTTGAAAATGGTGCAGAAGTAATTATTGAAAAAGGGTCAATGCCGATAGCGTTAAGAGCGAGTGGCTCATTTCCAACCTTATTAAATCCGGTTGTTATTGACGATAAATTATTGGTTGATGGTGGTGTTGCAAATAATTTTCCAATTACTATTATGAAATCCAAAGGAATGGATATTATAATTGGTGTAGATGTTGAGGGACGCTTATTTGATAAAGACAAACTAACCTCGGCAATTGCTATTTTAAATCAGATTGTAAGCTATCAAATGTATCAAAACAGTGAAAAAGAAAAGGAACAGTTAGATGTGTATATTCACCCAGATATTTTTGATTACACGATTGTTGATTTTGATAAAAAAATAGAAATCTTAGAAAAGGGAACCATTGAAGCTGAGAAATTTAGGGAAGTTTTTAAAGAAATTGCAAAAAAACAAACCATTAAAAAAGAAAAAAAAACAGCTAAAATTCATCAACAAAAAAAAGTAATTTCTACAATTGATTTACAAGGTTTACAAAAATATACTAGAGCGTATGTGCTTGGAAAATTGAATATTAGAGAAGGAGATAGTTTGTCAAGAAAAGCAATGTCTGACAGAATACAATTGTTGTTTGCGACTAAAAATTACGACAGAATTACCTATTCATTTGATAAAAAAGAAGACGAACAATATCAATTAAAATTTTCTGTAAAAGAATCAAAAGACAACGCAACTGTAAGTTTAGGTGCACATTATGATTTACTTTACAAGTCAGGATTATTGGTGAATTACAAGCAAAAAAACCTGCTTTTAAAAAATGATTTATTTTCTTTAGATGCTGTTTTGGGTGATAATTTACGGTATAATTTGAGTTATTTTGTGGATAATGGATTTTACATTAGTTATGGTTTTCGCTCCCGATATGACCATTTTAGAGCCAATTCAAAATACAATCCTGTGGTTTCTCAAAATCCAACATTGAATGCTATTAACCTTAATTATACAGATATTACCAATCAATTTTTTCTCCAAACTACCTTTAATCGACAATTTGCAATTGGTCTTGGAGCTGAGCATAAATTTATTAAAGTACGTACTGAAACTGTTTTGTTAAATAACCAAAATTTAATTATTGATGATAGCAATTATTTTAATCTTTTTGGCTATGTAAAACTAGATACCTATGATCAAAAATACTTTGTAACAAAAGGTTATTTTGCTGATTTTAATGTTAAATGGTATGTTGCTTCATCCGATTTTAATCAGAATTTTAAGCAGTTTGCTCAAGCCAAAGGAACCTTAGGATTTGCTACAACTTTTGGTGAAAGATTCACTTTTCAAATGAATAATGAAGCTGGTTTTACTTTCAATAGCTCAGGATCCAATATTTTTGATTTTTATTTAGGAGGATATAATCAAAATTATGTCAACACATTTGTTTCATTGTATGGCTATGATTTTGCAGAGTTATCTGATAAATCTTTTGTAAAATTCGAATCTACTTTTAGATATCGGTTTTTAGAGAATCACTACGCATCTATAATTGCAAATTATGCACGTTTAGATAACAATGTTTTTAAAGACATTAACTTGTTTGATAATATTCAATCGGGCTATGCAGTTGGTTATAGTTACAACAGTATGATAGGCCCAATTGAATTAAAATACAGTTGGTCTCCAGACACCAAACAACGTTATTGGTTGTTTAATCTAGGTTTTTGGTTTTAGCTAAAACTATTTTTTAATCTTTTTGGTACTTAAATGAAATTCTTCATAAGTTTCTAAAAGGCTCATCAAAGCTTTAATTAAATCCTTTGTTTCTAATAATACACTGAAATATAAAGTAGTGTTTTTAGGACTCGTTTCATCAGTTCTAATTCTTGCTACTTGTTTTTCAACAGATTCAGAAACGTCTATCAATAGTTGATTTTTTTCTTTGATAATATCATTTAAATTATCAAAATCTCTGTTCTTGAAAACTGCACTTACTTTTCCTAAAATAGTTGTTAATTGAATATTTATTTCTTTTAAGTCTTTTATTTGGCCTTTTTTCAAGTTTTTGTGGTTGTTATTTACATGCTTAAAACTAGCTCTTGAAATATAGCTGATAGATTGAGCAGCATCTTGTAAATACCCTAAAACCATAATATAAAACTTACTTGCTTGCACTGAAGTTTCATCTAAAGATTTGATAAAGTAAAAAACATTGTCTTTTAATTCATCAATTTCGTCATTCAATTTTGAAACAAACTTGTCTGTTTTTTTCAATTTTTTTAAATCGTGATTCGCTAAATCATCTACAACATTTGTATATAACTTATTAATACGTGTAGCAACTTCAGCAATATGATCTGAACTTTCCTCAATTACCCCATTGATAGTAATTAGTTCAGATCGTTCTATATAGGTTTTTCGTTGAATTTCTTTGGCCTTTTTTCTGTGGGCAATTGAATTTTTTGTGATTAAAAATCCAACAACTAATAATAAAATTGGAATAAAAGCCATGTGAAGATTGATAAAATAAGCCACAATACCAGCTGCTACAAAAGCAATGATCGCAGTTAAAAACCAACCTCCAATCACGTTTAAAACACCTGCAACTCTATATACAGCACTTTCACGTCCCCAAGCTCTATCAGCTAAAGAAGATCCCATTGCTACCATAAAAGTTACATACGTTGTAGAAAGTGGTAATTTCATTGAAGTTGCAATTGAAATCAAAGCGCTTGCCATCACCAAATTTACAGCGGCTCTTACCAAATCAAATGCAGGCATTTCATACGTTTTGTCTTTTGGTAATTTTATGACAGGTTTCTCAAATTTAGAATTGATAAATTCTTGTGTTTTTGTAGGAATTACGTAATTAATCCCTGAATTGATAAACATTGAAAAACGAACTACAATTCGGGATAAATTATTTGGTTGGAATTTTTCATGACCTTCACCTTGTCTAGATAAGTTAATCCCAGTTTCTATAACTGATTTTGCTTTTGATGAAGTCCACAAAGTAATTACCATAATAGCACCAGCTAATAATAAAAGCCATACGTTTGATGGAACTTTTTTTGCCAAACTGTCCATATAAAATAGCGTTGGGTCAACTCCTGAGCTATGCCAAACTTCATAAGAATTTAATGCAGCAATTGGAACCCCAATAAAGTTCACCAAGTCGTTTCCAGCAAAAGCCATGGCTAATGAAAACGTACCAACACCAATAATTAAAACTAAAATATTTTTTTTCAATATTTTTACAAAAACATGCGAAAATGCCGTCCAAAAAACAAAATTAACCCCTAAAATAAGTGCGTTATTATCATCTAAGATATGTTTAATACTGCCGTAAAACTCAGTTCCTTGCAATCCTTTTATGATGATAAAATAAGTAATTGCAGTGATTGCAAATCCTCCAAATAACGAATGAATATAGGTAGGTCTGTTTTCAAAATTAAATGAATAGATAAGTCTTGAAAAATATTGAACAATAGCACCAACAGTAAAAGCAACTGCTACAGAAAGGAGAATTCCTAAAATAATTTCTGTAGCAGTATTATAGTTAATATAGTTCCAAATTGCAGATAAATTTTCTGTATCATTTTGTGTTATTTTAATTAAGGCAATAACAAATGCAGCTCCTAGCAATTCAAAAACAATTGACACAGTTGTAGAGGTAGGCATTCCTAACGAATTAAAAACATCTAATAAAAGTATGTCAGTAATCATAACAGCCATGAAAATCAGCATCACATCCTGAAAGACAAACATATCAGGATTAAAGATTCCTTTTCTAGCAACTTCCATCATTCCACTAGAGGTAATAGCTCCAAGAAAAACACCTACACTGGCAATAATCATGATGTTTTTTACAGGAATTGCTTTTGAACCAATAGCAGAATTTAAAAAATTAACGGCATCATTACTTACTCCAACAACCAAATCAACAATAGCTAAAACCGCTAAGGCAATAAGCATTAAAACATATGGATCTCCCATTTTTTACTAAAATTTAATAGATACAAAGTTAACTACTCAAAAAATTGAGAATGTTATCTTAATGTTATCAAAATGTTTGACTTTACAAATGCATAAAAGTATCATTTTATTCCATTAAAATAAAGATATTTTTTTCAAATGGGCTATACTAGTTTCCTTCTTCATAACATTAAGATAACAATCTCTTAATTGAAGCATAATTTTCAACTAACATACACTTTACAAAACAGGTGGACTTTTGCACCATAATTTCAAACACAAATAATGAAAAAATTTTTAATCGTAACATTACTTATCTTTTGTCAATTTTTGAATGCACAAAATAAAGGAACAGTAACAGGGATTATAACGGATAAAGAAGCAAATAATGAGGCATTGCCATTTGCAAATGTGCTGATAAAAGGAACAACTATTGGAGCTACTACTGATTTTGACGGAAGATATTCCATTCAAGTGCCTGCTGGAAATCATATTGTAGTCTTCAGTTTTTTAGGATACAAAACAATCGAAAAATCATTTTCAGTAAAAGAAGGGCAAACTGTTACTATCAATCAATTGATGTCTGCTGAAGAGGGCGTTTCTTTAGAGGAAGTAAAAATTACTGCAACCACAAGCAAAGAAAAAGCAAGTGCTTTAATTTTAGAACAAAAGAAAGCAGTCTCAATAAAAACAACCATTGGCGCACAAGAACTCTCTATTAAAGGAGTATCAGATGCTGAAGGTGCTGTAACAAAAACAGCAGGAGTATCTAAAGGTTCAAAAAATGTAATTGTTAGAGGTTTGGGTGATCGTTATAATTCTACAACCTTAAATGGATTGCCTTTGCCTTCTGAAGATCCTGAGTATAAAAATATTTCTTTGGATTTTTTTGATACAGGAATCATCAAAAATATTGGCGTAAACAAAGTGTTTTCTTCTGAAATTTATGGAGATGTTGGTGGAGCAAATATTGATATCGTTTCTAAAGATTTAGACAAAAGAAGCCTTTTAAACTTAAGTGCTTCTTTGGGAGTGAACTCACAAACGGTTTCTAAAGAGTTTTTAACAATTGACGGAGCAAACACATTTGGAACGCAAAATCTAGATATTCCAGTAAACGATTTATCAAAATATACGTTTAGCAACTCATGGAATCCAGAAAGTCAAAATTTTCAATTAAACAATAGTATTTCTTTTGCTGCTGGTAAAAAATACGATATTAAAGATGATAGCTTTAGCTTTTTTTTAGTAGGTGGATTTGATGGTAAATACAATTTTGTTGATGGTAATATCAAACAAACAACAAGTGCTGGTGAAATTTTTCAAGATCAATCGTTCTCAAAATACGAGTACAATGTTTCGCAAATTTTAATGGCGAACTTAAACTATAAGTTTAGTGGCGGTCATTCAATTGCTTTCAATCACTTATTTATCCATAATAACAAACAATCAATTGGTGATTATTTTGGCTTCAACAATCCTGAACAAGATGGTGATTTAGAGTTTCAAAGAAGACAACAAACTAACAATAATGAGTTGTATGTGAATCAATTAATCACAAATTACAAGTTTTCTGAAAGATTAAATTTTGAAGCAAAAGGTTCTTTAAATTTTATTAGAGGAAATGAGCCAGACCGTAGAACAAATAAATATCTTTTTAGAGACAATTTTTACAATCCACAAACCAATTCTGCTGGAGAAAACGAACGTTATTTCTCTAAACTAGAAGAAAATGATTATGCCGCAAAAGGCAAGTTCGACTATAAATTAAAAGAAGAGGAAGATGATATTTCGGTTCTTGAATTTGGTGGAGATTATAGATATACAGAGCGTTTGTTTTCTGCAACAATTTTTAATCACGATTTTTCAAACAGAGTTGCTATTGATATCAATAATCCTGACGCTATTTTTAACCAAAATTCAATTGATACTAACATTTTTGAATTAGAAACAGGTAGAGGTAGTGCTAGTAACAATGCAGCTTTTGTGCCATTTACCTATAGAGGAAAAAGACAAGTATTTGCAGCTTTTGGTAACTTAGTGTATCAATTAGGAGATAATTTAATAGCTTCAGTTGGTGGTAGATTCGAAAAAGCACAACAAAGAGTAACATACAATACCAACATTGCACAATCTGCTATTGATGGGGCTTCAAATTTAGATAGAACCTATATTTTACCAAATTTTAATATCAAATACAATTTTAACGAAAATAGTATTTTTAGAATTGCAGCCAGTCAAACGTATACGTTTCCTCAGTTTAAAGAAACTGCACCTTTTAAATACCAAGATGTTAGTTTTTCATCACAAGGTAATCCAGATTTAAAACCTTCTGATAATTATAATTTTGATGCTAAATATGAGTATTATATGTCTTCATCTGAATTGATTACTGTGACCGGTTTTTATAAATATATACAAAACCCGATTGCAAGAACTGAGATTCCTTCAGGAGGAAATACGCTTACATACCTTAATGTTGGAAATGACGCAAGTGTTTATGGTTTAGAACTGGAAGCTAGAAAAAGTATTTATAAAGTAGAAGACAAAGATTTTGAAATTATTGGAGGTTTAAATTCATCAATTTTGTTTTCGAATGTGAATTTAGATAAAACTTCTATTGCTCAATTTACAAGTGCAACAAGCGAATTAGAAGGAGCTACTCCATTTTTAATGAATGCTGATATAACATTTAATAAAAAATACAATGAAAACACGTTGATTTCATCTTTAGTATTTAATTATTTCAGTGAAAGAGTGTATTCTATTGGAACTAGAGGTTTTGAAAACATTTTAGAAAAAGGAATACCAACTTTAGATTTGGTTTCTTCTTATGAGTTTCATAAAAACTATAGTATCAAATTAAAAGCGACGAACTTGTTAAACCCTGATTTTCAATTATCTAGAGCTGGTTTTAACGGAGGTGATAACGTAGTGTTAAGTAATTATAAAAGAGGTGTTAACTTAAGTTTAGGATTTTCATATAATTTTTAAATAAAAGAGGTTTTTATAACAATTCTTTAATGTTTAGATAAACTCTAAAGAACTTAATTACCACAACTTTGTAGCATAAATAAATCATTTAACAAACTAACAAATACAATGAAAAAAACAATTTTATCAATCGTAACAATCGCTTCATTAATCTTTACTGGATGTTCATTAAGTGATGATGATAACAATGGAACTCCAGGCGGAGAGGTAACTGCACAAAACTTAGCAGGAAATTTAACCTCTGATTTGACATTAAAATCAGGAGTTGCTCACAATTTAATTGGTGCACTACTAGTTAAAGATGGTGCAACATTAACAATTGAAGCAGGTGTTACCATCAATGCTTTAGCAGGCGGTACAGATGTATATATCTTGGTTGAAAAAGGAGGCAAAATTATTGCTAATGGTACTGCTGCTAATCCTATTAAATTTACTTCAAGCGCTACAAGTCCTAAAGCTGGTGATTGGGGTGGTCTTATTTTAAATGGTAATGCACCTTTAAGCCGTCAAAACGGTGCTGAAAGCAATGCAGCAACTGAAGTTAAAAATTCGATTTTATTTGGTGGCTCAGTAGCGAACGACAATTCAGGAATTTTAAATTATGTAATTTTAGAATATACAGGAGCAAGAATTGATGACGAATCTGAGCACAATGGATTGACTTTAAATGGTGTTGGTTCTGGAACTGTATTGTCTAACATTGCTATTATAAATGGTGATGATGATGGTATCGAATTTTTTGGAGGAACTGTAAATGCTTCTAATATTTTAGTAGTAAATGCAAAAGACGATATGTTCGATTTTACGCAAGGATATGCGGGTGCTTGTACAAATTTATATGGTGTTAGAGAAGCAGGATATGTTGCTGTAACTTCTGATCCAAGAGGTATTGAGGCTGATGGTAATTTAGATGGTAATTCTCCTTCAGATATCAATCAGTCTGTATTTACAATCAATGGTGTTACCATTATAAATAATGCTGCCATTGAATTAACAGATGCTATAAAAATTAGAAGAGGAGCTACTTCAATAATTACAAATGCTTATGTAGCAGTTGGAGTGGGAGCTAGCTTTGCTGACTTTGTTGACTTAACAGATTCTAAAGGTGATGCAAATGGCGCTACAACAATTACAGTTGTTGGAAACTCTGCAAATGGTTTAAACATTGCTGATAACAAAACGGTTACTGGAGCTACAATCAACGCAACTGCAGGTACAAGTGGTGGAGCAGATAAAACGGCTTTTGCTTGGACAGGATATAACTTTTAATTAAAAAAGGGTACTACAAAAAAAGCAGGCTTAATGCCTGCTTTTTTTGTTTTCAATAAGATTGAAACTTAACTTTTTTTGTCTGCACAACAAGCCATTTTACAATCTTTTTTACATTCCATTTTTGTAGCGGTTTTATTGTCGCAATCTTTTTTGCAAGATTCTGTACAAGAATGTGCCTCTTTTTTGTTGATAGAAGCTTTGTATAAATCACCACCTGCAATGCCATCAACAAAAGCAATTAAGTCTTTTTCAGATATTTTATTAGCATCAAAATCAATAGTTGCTATACTATCAGCAAAAACCACTTTTGCATCTAAAACTCCCTCTTTTTTTGATAATTTTGATTGAATGGTTTTTGCACAACCAATTTCGCAGGTCATTCCAGATATTGCTAAGGAAACTTGAGTTTTTGCAACTGGTAAATCTACTTTTGCTACTTCTTTTTTGCAACTAACTAAGATAAAACAGGTAAATGCAAAACTTAAAATGATATTTTTTGTATTCATAACGGTTATTGATTTAAATATTTTACAAATTTATCAATTAAAAGAGTGCGCATCACAATAATTATCAGAATTTTGCACTTTCAAGATAATGCCTTATGAATTTACAACAACGAAAATGGTTGTTTCTTATTTTGCTTTCTTTAGTTTGGGGTAGTTCCTATATTTTAATTAAAAAGGCGTTGTTGGGTTTTCAGCCAATTCCTTTAGGGGCTTTGAGAATTACCACTTCCTCTATTTTATTATTGATGGTTGGGTTTTCTAGTTTGAAAAAAATCAAGAAACATCAATGGAAATATATCTTTTACACGGCTTTTTTAGGAACTTTTTTTCCGGTGTTTTTATTTTCTTTTGCGGTTCAAGAAATTGACAGTTCAATTGCATCAATGTTAAATTCTTTTACGCCTTTCAATACCTTTATTATTGGCATCATGGTTTTTAGCTTTGGCTTTAAGAAAAAGCAATTTATTGGGATTTTATTGGGTTTGATTGGCACATCAATTCTTATTTTAAAAGGTGCTGAGATGAATCCGAATCAAAATTATTGGTTTTCATTATTGGCAATATTAGCCACTTTTGGATATGCTATGAATGTGAATATTGTAAAAAAATATCTTTCGGATTTGGATGCTTTGGCAATCATCACAGGAAATTTTTTAATGATGTTGCCTCCAGCAATTGTAGTCTTGTATTTCTCAGGATTTTTTAGCTCATTTACAGGTGATCAAATCCAAATACAATCGATGCTGTATATAATTATTTTAGCGCTTTTTGGAACTGGAGTTGCCAAAGTGTTATACACCAAATTAGTGCAAATTTCAACACCTGTATTTGCATCATCAGTCACGTATTTAATGCCTTTAGTAGCCATTTTATGGGGATCTTTAGATGGTGAAAAACTAAGTATTTTGCAATTATTTGCAGGTCTTTTAATCATGGCTGGTGTGTATTTGGTGAATAGAGCTAAATAAAATAACACCGAGAAGAGAGAAGAAAGCAGAGATTTTTATGAATGTAAAAAAGAGCCAAAACTTACGTCTTGACTCTTCTTTACTATTGTTTCTTTTCCCTTCTCTAAAACAAACTATTTAAAATCAGCATCTGAAACCCCTTCGTTTACTTTGATTTCTTTGATTTCAAAATTCAAATCCATAGGGCCCATTTTTTGACCAATTGAATACGGAAATTTTACGCCATTTACTTCTTTATAGTCCCCAAAAACAGTTGGAACCGCTACTTCCTGTCCATCGGGAGTTTTTACTTTTTTTACTTCTTTTACTTTTAACCAGGTAGACATATCGTAAAAAACTTCAGTGTCATTGAATTTTAACACAATGGCATTTTTACCTTCTAAAGGTTCAATTCTTACCAGAGTTCCTTTCATATAATTCAAATCACTAAAAATTGAATTTCCTGCTTTTGCTTCAGTAATTTGTTCAGCTGTCATATCCATTTTTTGACCACGTCCTTCAGCGTATCCTTTTTCACCATCAAAAACAGTTTTTTGAATTACATTTCCCATTACTGTAATTTCTTGTGTTGATTTGTTTGGTAAAGAAGCTCTCATGGTCATTACAATTGGTGTTCCTTGAATGGTAGCATTTGCAGTCATTAAAGTCGTTTTTACAGCCATTACCTTGTCTTTTCCGCCAATAGCATTTAAATAGTTGTTTACTACTTTTTCAGCAGTCATTCCATCAGGAATTGGCAATGTCATTGCAGGTTTTTCAGTTGGATTTCCTTCTTTGTCAAAATATTTGATTACATAATCTGTATTTTCTAAGTTTTTCAATACATCAATTCCTTTTCCTGTGATGATAATTCTAGCTTTATCTCCCTGAAAATATTTGATGGCTGCATTTTGAATATCATCCAACGTAACAGAATTTATTTTTTCAAGATAGGTTTCGTAAAAATCTTTTGGTAGATTGTATCTTGCCATGTTCAATGCAAAACTGGCTACAGTTGCAGGTTTTTGAACATCCATAACAAAGCCTCCAATATATTCTTCTTTTACATTTTTCAGATCTTCTTCTGATACTTTTTTGTATCTGATGGTATTGATTTCCTTCATCAATTCCACTAGTGAACTGTCAGTAACCATATTTCTTACGCTTGTTGAAGCTCTAAAAGTTCCTGCATATTTACTTTGTCTTACACCTGAATACGCTCCATAAGTATATCCTTTGTCCTCACGTAAATTTTGAAACAATCTGGCAGTTCCTCCACCACCTAAAATTTGATTTGCCAATACTGCAGCAAAATAATTTTTGTCTCCTAATTGTAAGTTGATATTGTTAATCACAGCAATTTCTGATTGTACCGCGTTTGGCATATCAATAAAATTGATTTCTGTAGTAGGAACATTTTTTGGAGTTGGTAATGTATACGCAGGAATTGTTCCTGGCTGCCAATCTGCAAATAACGAATTGATTAGTTTTTTTATTTCTTTGGTTTCAAAATCTCCAACAATTACTAAATACGCATTGTTTGGTTTGTAAAAATCATTGTAATTTTTAACAACATCTTGCAATGTAATTTTGTTTACACTTTCTTTTGAGGTAAATTCTCCGTAAGGATGGTCTTTTCCATAAGTGAGTATATCCTCTACACGTCTTGCTATGGAAGTAACGTTTTTCTCGTTGTTTTTAAGATTATCTAAAATGATTTTTTGTTCTTTGTCAAATTCTTCTTGTGTAAAAGTCGAATTTTTAACTCCATCTGCCATCAACCCTAAAATTTCTGGAAAATATCTTTTTAAAGAAGATGCGAAAGCACCTGAACTAAAAAACGAAACATTTGCTCCATAATAATCTACTTTTTCATTGAAAGCATCTTTGGTGATATTTTTAGTTCCTCTTCCAAGCAATCCTCCCATCATAGAGGAAAGTCCTGCTTTTTCTCCTTCAAAATAAGGGTCATTGTCAATGGTTAAATTTGCAGAAACTCTTGGCAATTTATGGTTCTCAACCATAATAACTTTCAACCCATTTTTTAGGGTAAAAGTTTCCGCTTTTCCTAATTTTATTTTTGGTGAAGGTCCTGGTTCTGGTTGTTTACTTCTGTCTATTTGTGCGTTTCCAGCAAAAGACAGGAGTAGGAATGTGACTAAGGTTATAATTCTTGTTTTCATATGATATAATGTCTTTTGATGTTATTTTTTTTCTGGAAGATATTCTAAAATTAATCGTTGATTTGGGTTTAAATATTTTTTTGCAACCTCTCTCATTTCTTCTCTTGTAATAGATCTATAGATATCAATTTCTGTATTGATTAGATTTGCATCTCCAAATAACACATGGTATGTGGCTAATGAACTTGCAATTCCTTCAACACTTGAATTAGAACTCACAAAGTTATTTTCGAATTGATTTTGAAGTTTTTCATAATCTTTTTCAGAAATTAAATCAGTTTGGATTTTTACAACTTCTTCATCAATTTCTTTGATTAAATCTTCCAATTTATTTTCTCCCTGAGGCAAACCATATAAAATATAGGTTCCATAATCTTCTTGACTCAAATTAATTGCACCAACTTGTAATGCCATTTTTTTATCATCCACCATTTTTTTGTACAAAACAGAACTTCTTCCTGTGCTTAAATATGAAGAAATCATATCCAAAACTCTAGAATCTCTTGTTTTCATTGAGGGAGTTCTATACGCAGTCATGATTGCTGGGATTTGAATATTTGGATCGTAAGCTGTTGCTTTTATTGGCTCAGTAATAAGATCTTCTTGTGGAAAATCTCTTTTAATTTCTTCCCCTCTTGGAATTGAACCAAAATAAGATTCAATCATTTTTTTTGCTTGATTGATATCAATATCTCCAGCAACAACCAATGTTGCATTGTTTGGCACGTAATATTTTTTGTTGAAAGCTAAAAACTCATCTAAAGTTGCTGCATCTAAATGCTCCATTTTTCCAATGGTAGTCCCTTTGTAAGGATGTTTTTTAAACATATTTAGTTTTACATATTCTAAAAAACGAGAATATGGCTGATTGTCAACACGCAATCTTTTTTCTTCTTTTACAACTTCATTTTGAGTATTTACACCATCTTGACCAATAATTGGGTGCAATAAACGTTCAGATTCCATCCATAATCCCAATTCAATTTTGTTTGATGGAAAAATTTCATAATAATACGTTCTATCATCAGTTGTATTGGCATTATTTCTACCTCCATTTGAAGAAACAATTTTAAACCATTCTCCTTTTTTGATGTTTTCTGTACCTTCAAACAATAAATGTTCAAAAAAGTGAGCCATTCCAGTTCTGTCTGGTTGTTCGTCTTTTGCGCCTACATGATACATTACTGATGTAACAACTACAGGGGCAGAATTGTCTTGATGTAAAATGACATGCATGCCATTATTTAATTTATATTCTTCAAAGTCAACTTTTTGAGCTGTTGAAGAAATAGCTACTAAAAACACCGTAAAAAGCGTTACAATACTTTTTTTCATTGATAGATATTTAGTTAATAAAAGTTTCAGTTTGATTTGACGCAAAAAAACAGCCAATGTTACAATAAAATGTTGCTGTTTATTGTTTTTTTCAAAAATACTAAACATACTTTACAAAAACGAATAGAATTATAATTTTATTTGATTCAGTATCTGCAAATTAATTTTAAAATTCTGTTGATATAATTAAAAAAAGAACTATATTTGCACCCGCATTTTCATGAACTAAATGCAAACAAATAAGTATTAATACGCAAAACAAATAGTATGTACGCAATCGTAGAGATAGCAGGGCAGCAGTTTAAAGTAGCAAAAGACCAAAAAGTATACGTTCATCGTTTACAAGCAGAAGAAGGATCAAAAGTGACTTTTGATAATGTTCTTTTGTTGGATAACAATGGATCTGTAACAATTGGCGCCCCAGCTATAGTAGGAGCTTCAGTAACAGCTCAGGTTTTAGGTCACTTAAAAGGTGATAAAGTAATCGTTTTTAAAAAGAAAAGAAGAAAAGGTTACAAAAAGAAAAACGGACACAGACAGTATTTGAGTGAGATTCAAATCGAATCTATTGCTGCCTCTGGATCTGCAAAATCAGTTAAAAAAGAGGCTGCTCCAAAAGCGGAATCAGTAGCAACTGAAACAGTAGATTACAGCGCAATGTCTGTTGCAGAATTAAAAGAAGCTGCTAAAGAAAAAGGTATTTCAGGATACACTTCTTTAAAAAAAGCGGAATTAATTGAAGCGTTAACTAAATAAGAAACACAATTTTAAAACCATAAAGTCATGGCACATAAAAAAGGAGTAGGTAGTTCGAAAAACGGTAGAGAATCAGAATCGAAACGTCTAGGTGTAAAAATATTTGGTGGACAAGCTGCAATTGCAGGTAACATCATAGTTCGTCAAAGAGGAACAACTCACAATCCAGGTGATAACGTTTATATGGGGAAAGACCATACATTACACGCTAAAATAGATGGTGTTGTTGAATTTAGAAAGAAAAGAGATAATAAATCTTATGTTTCTATAACCCCATTTGAAGCTTAATAAAATATTTTTCAGCATTATACTAAAACGCTCAAACATTATTGTTTGAGCGTTTTTTTTGATAAAACTTATGATTTTTGTTATTAATCATGTATTTTTTACTGCACTCAATTTTGTACTTTTACTTTTATGAATTATTTATACAATATTATTGTTTTTTTAGCCTCAATTTTATTGCCAATTATAGCTATATTCAATAAGAAAATAAAGTTATTTGTTGACGGTAGAAAACAAACGTTTTCTAAAATTGCATCCTTAAAGAACCAAGAAATTATTTGGTTTCATGTAGCTTCTTTGGGAGAATTTGAACAGGCAAGACCTATTATTGAGGAATTAAAAAGTTCGTTTTCAGAGTATAAAATATTGGTTACTTTTTTTTCTCCATCTGGATACGAGATTAAAAAAAATTATGATTTAGCGGATGTAATTTGCTATTTACCTATAGATTCTAAATCAAATGCTCAACAGTTTATAGGTAATTTGCAAATTAAATTTGTTATTTTTATTAAGTATGAATTTTGGCCAAATTTTTTATTCGAATTAAAAAGAAATCAAATTCCCACATTGTTAGTCTCTGGAATTTTTAGAGAAAACCAGCTTTTTTTTAAATCGTATGGAAAATTTATGAGAGATGCTTTACAAGCCTTTCATCATTTTTTTCTTCAAGACGAAACATCAAAAAAACTATTAGAAAGTATTGATTTTAAAAACAATACAGTTGTTGGTGATACTCGTTTTGATCGAGTTTCGAAAATTTTACAACAAGACAATTCTCTAGATTTTATATCAGAATTTAAAAATAATGAATACACAATTGTTGCAGGAAGTACTTGGAAAGAAGATGAAGAATTATTGATAAATTATATCAATAAAAAACAATTTTCAAATGAAAAATTTATTATTGCTCCTCACAATATTAATAAAGAAGCAATTGCAACACTGCGAAAGTCAATCTTCAAAAAAACAGTACTATTTTCTGAAAAAGAGGGAAAAAACTTAGCTGATTTTGAGGTTTTTATCATTGACACCATTGGAATTTTAACCAAAATTTACGCTGCTGCAGAGGTTGCTTATGTTGGTGGAGGTCTTAAAACTGGATTGCACAATATTTTAGAGCCTGCAACTTTTGGTATTCCTGTGGTGATTGGCAATAAATTCCAAAAATTTAAAGAAGCTATTGACTTGGTTCGATTAAATGGATGTATTTCTATCAGTAATCAAAGTGAATTTTCGACTATTTTTAACAAATTAAAACAAGACAAAGATTTCAGAAAAGTAACTGGAAAAATCAATAAAATATACATTCAAGAACATTTGGGAGCAACACAAAAAATTATGAATTATCTAAAAACAAAAGTATAATATGGATTTTATTTTTGAACCTTGGCCTTGGTTTGTTGGTGGCCCTTTGATTGCACTTTCATTGGTTTTATATTTCTATTTTGGAAAAAACTTTGGAACATCAACTGATTTTGAAACACTTTGCACCTTGGCTGGTGCTGGAAAATTTTCAGATTATTTCAAAAAAGATTGGAAACAACGTGATTTTGGACTGATGTTCGCACTTGGATTGGTTATTGGTGGAATTATTGCTTCCCATTTTTTAATTCCTGATCAAACAGTTGTATTGAATCCAAAAACAATTCAAGAATTAACAGAACTGGGATTTTCAAATGTAGGAAATCAATATTTTCCTGACGAAATTTTTAGCAATGAAGCCGTTTTTTCATTCAAAGGATTTTTGATTTTAGTATTCTCTGGATTGTTAATTGGTTTTGGAACACGCTACGCAGGAGGTTGTACTTCAGGACACGCAATTACAGGTTTAAGTAGTTTACAATTTCCATCATTATTAGCTGTAATTGGATTTTTTATAGGCGGTATTATTGCAGCTTGGTTTATCATTCCCTTAATTTTTTAACTTATGAAAAACATCAAATTTTTACTTTTAGGAATCTTTTTTGCGATTGTTTTAAGCAAATCTCAGGCTATTTCTTGGGTGCGTTTTTATGAAATGTTTCGTTTTCAATCCTTTCATATGTTTGGTATTATTGGAAGTGCCATTGTCATTTCTGCTATTTTTATGCAATTGTTTAAACGAGGAATTATTAAAGATACTCATGGCAATTTTATCAAACCAAAAGAAAAAGAAAAAGGATACGTTAGAACCATAGTTGGAGGAACATTTTTTGGTTTAGGGTGGGGAATTTCTGGCGCTTGTGCAGGACCCATTTTTGTAATTCTCGGATTCAAGTTTTTACCAGCGTTGATTTTGTTAATTTCGGCTTTGATTGGAGCATTTATTTATGGATTATTGAGTAAAAAATTACCAAATTAATGATTAATTTAATAGATTCTTTTGGGCGTCAAATAAATTATGTGCGTTTGGCAGTTACAGATCGTTGCAATTTGCGTTGCCAATATTGCATGCCTGCTCATGGAATTGATATTGTGCCAAAAGATGAATTATTAACATTCAAAGAAATGTGTCGTTTAATCCGAGTATTAACAGAATTAGGTGTTAAAAAAGTGCGTTTAACAGGTGGTGAACCTTTTGTGAGAAAAGATTTTATAAGTTTTTTAGAAATGCTTTCCTATAATGATTTGTTAGAAACCATCAATATTACCACAAACGGAGCGTTGATTTCTGAACATATTTCAACTCTTGAAAAGTTGGAAAAAGTCAAAACAATCAATCTAAGTATTGATAGTTTGCAACGAGATAAATTTACCAAAATTACTAGAAGAGATGTTTTTCCTGAAGTGTTTAAAACCTTCGAATTGCTTGAAAAAAGCAGTCTAAACCTCAAACTAAATGTGGTTGTTCAATCGGGTTTTAATACAGATGAAATTTGCGATTTTGTAAAACTGACGAAAGATAAAAATGTGGCTGTTCGTTTCATTGAAGAAATGCCTTTTAATGGAAAAGGTCAGCGTGAAATGAACGAAAATTGGACATTTACTAAGATTTTAAACGAAATCAAAAGTCAGTTTGATGTTACAGAAATTCAGTCTGAAAAATCTTCCACTTCTAGAAATTATTCCATTGAAAATCATCTGGGGTCAGTAGGAATTATTCCAGCTTTTACCAGAACCATTTGTAGTGATTGCAATAGAATTAGAATTACAAGCATAGGAACTTTTAAGAATTGTTTGTTTGATGATGGTGTTTTTAATTTGAGAGATTTTATAAGAAATGGCGCTTCAAATGACGATCTAAAAACACTTTTTTTATCACTCGTTAAAGAAAAACCTGAAAATGGATTTATAGCGGAATCCCATAGAAAATCAGGAAATGTTTCAGAGAGTATGAGTACAATTGGTGGATAATGATTTCAGTAGAAAAAGCCTTACAAATTATCTTAAACTCAACCCAAGATTTTGGTGTTGAGGAAATTCCTTTTTTAAAATCTTCTGGAAGAACTTTGAAAGAATCGATATTTGCAGATCGTGATTTTCCACCATTCAATAGAGTTACTATGGATGGAATTGCTGTTGATTTTATTTCATTTCAAAACGGACAAAGAAGCTTTTTGATTGAAGGAATTCAAGCTGCAGGAAGTGAACAAATCACTCTCAAAAATACTGAAAATTGTATTGAAGTGATGACAGGAGCAGTATTGCCCAAAAATACATCAGCTGTTGTAAGATATGAAGATTTGGAGATAAACAATGGAATTGCAGCCATTTTGATTGATGAAATTAAAGATTTACAAAACATTCATCAACAGGGAAAAGATGAACAAAAAGGAGCCGTTTTAATTACAAAAAACACACAAATTAGTCCTGCAGAAATGGGTGTTTTTGCCACTGTTGGAAAATCGTTTGTAAAAGTTGCTAAACAACCAAAAGTGATGATTATTTCAACAGGTGATGAATTGGTTGCAGTTGAGGAAATTCCGTTAGCCCATCAAATTAGAAGAAGTAACGTTTTTACGTTGGTTTCGTTGTTAGAAAACTTAAAAATACCTTCAACTACAAACCATATTTCAGACGACAAAGAAGTTTTAAAAAATACCATAAAAGAGTATGTAGAAACGTATGATGTATTGCTTTTTAGTGGTGCAGTTAGCAAAGGGAAATATGATTTTTTACCCGAAGTTTTAGAAGAATTAGGCGTTCAAAAATTGTTTCATCAAGTGGCGCAAAGACCTGGAAAACCATTTTGGTTTGGGCAAACAACTTCTTGCAAAGTATTTGCTTTTCCAGGAAATCCAGTTTCAACTTTTCTGAATTGTTTGGTGTATTTTTATCCTTGGTTTTACAAATCTATGGGATTAAAAATAGTTGAAAAAACAGCAATTTTAGCAGAAGATATTTATTTTAAACCTGATTTAACGTATTTTTTACAAGTAAAATTAAACTATAAATTTGGGCATTTGATTGCAACTCCAATAAATTCTAGTGGTTCAGGAGATTTATCAAGTTTGCTAAAAGCAGATGGATTTATTCAATTGCCAAATGATACAACTGAGTTTAAAAAAGGCGAAAGTTACCCAATAATATCCTATAAATAATGAGCGATTTTTCACATATAAATACTTCTGGAAATCCTAAAATGGTCAATGTTTCTGAGAAACAAATAACGCAAAGAACAGCGATTGCAAAAGCGAGAATGTATTTGGGAAAAGAGGTGATTTCACATTTCACAAATAATGAATTGGTGACTAAAAAAGGACCTGTATTCCAAACGGCAATAATTGCAGGAATTCAAGCAGTTAAAAAAACATCAGATTTGATTCCAATGTGCCATCCTTTGTTGATAAATGGTGTTGACATTGACATAAAAATTTTGGATGATGAAGATGCTGAAGTAACTTGTAAAGTAAGTATTGAAGGAAAAACAGGAGTTGAAATGGAGGCTTTAACTGGCGTAAGTGTAACTTGTTTAACGATGTATGACATGTGCAAAAGCATCAGCCAGCAAATGGAAATTAAAACTATAAAATTGATGGAAAAAAGAGGTGGAAAATCGGATATAATAAATGAATAAACATCAAAAACATAGTCATTTAAATCGAAGAAATAACGATTTTTTTGCGACCAATGAAATTGCTATCTTAGGTACAAAATGCGATGTTATTTCGGAATTGATTCACAAAGTTTCAGTGAAATTATCTCAATATAAATTGGGGTATTTTGACGCTTCTCACGCAAAAGACGTCATTCCAAGTACACTCTCAGAATTTACATTTCATCACGAAGGAAATGTACAAATTTCCTCTTTTCAAAAAGTAAATTCATATCAACAACGATTGGATTTTGCACAATTTGATTTCCTATTTATCAATGGTAATCATTTTGAAGGAACTAAACAAATCTTGATTTTAGACCAAGAAAAAGAAGCGTCTGTTTTAAAAAGAATCTCACAATTAACCGATATACAAGGAGTTATTAAATTAAAAAAAGAAACTCCTATTTTTCCTTTTTTGATAGAAAAATTCCCTGAAATCAAAAACATCCCTTGTTTTTCAATAGATGAAATTGATAAAATTTCATCACTGATTCATCAAATCATTCAACAAAAAACAGCAAAAATAAAAGGCTTGATTTTGATTGGTGGAAAAAGCAAACGAATGGGAACAAACAAATCATTACTTGAATTTCATGGAAAACCACAAAAAGATGTTGCTAAGGATTTATTGCAAAACAATCATTTAGAAACGTATTTTTCAGTGGCAAATTCTTCGGAAAATGAAAGTGAAATTTATGACACTTTTTTGAATTTAGGACCTTTTGGAGGCATTTGTTCTGCATTTCGAAAAGACCCAAACTCAGCTTGGTTTGTATTAGCAACTGACCTTCCTTTTATAGATGATGCATTGATTAAATTGTTGTTAGAAAAAAGAAATTCAGGCAAAGTAGCCACTGCAATCAAAGGGAAAAATAAGGAATTTGTAGAGCCTTTAATTACCATTTACGAGCCAAAAGCGTATCCCATTTTGTTACAATATTTGGCACAAGGATATTCTTGTCCTCGAAAAATGCTGATCAATAGTGATGTTGAAATTGTAGAAATTGAAGATGATTTGATACGAAATATCAATACCCCTGAAGAGTTTGAAGCTGCAAAAAAAGAAATCTGAATTTCATGAAACCAACTAAAAACCAACTTTTCAAACGTCAAATTTCGGTATCAGAAATTGGAGAACTTGGACAAGAAAGACTCCAAAAAGCATCCGTTTTGGTTGTTGGTTGTGGAGGTTTGGGAAGTGCAATTGCAGTCTATTTGGCTGCAAGTGGTATTGGAAAAATTCATTTAGTTGATTTTGATACAGTTGATATTAGCAATTTACACAGACAAGTTTTTTATTCGTTGGATGATATTGGCAAACCAAAAGCATCCGTTTTAGCAACATTTATAAAACAAAGAGCGCCATTTACTGAGGTAACTTTTAACAACAACGCTGTTACAAAAGAAACTGTTTTCGGGCTGATTGATAAGGTAAATGTTGTGGTTGATGGTACAGATTCACTTCCAACAAAATACTTGTTAAATGATGCTTGCGTATTGAAAAACAAACCATTAGTGTATGGTTCTTTGTATAAATTTGATGGCTATGTTGCCAGTTTTCATTTACCACAACAAAATGGATTTTATTCAGCAAATTTAAGAGATGCATTTCCTGAAATAGGCACTGATATTCCTAATTGCGAAACTGTAGGAACACTAAATGCTATTGTTGGCATGATTGCTACTGCGCAAGTAAATGAGGTGTTGAAAATATTTACTGGAGTTGGAAAACCTCTTCAAAATGAATTATTGATCTACAATTCTTTGCAAAATTCGCAATTGAAAATGCAGTTAAAGCCTACCTTTTCAAAAGAAAAAATCCAAAAAATATTCGATTCTGAAAGCTATTTTGATATGAATTGTGAGTTTCAAAGTTCAGATTGGTTGATTTCATCTACTGAATTAAAAGAAAAATTATCAGATAAAAATCTCGAAATTATTGCAGTTTTACCCAATTTACAATTGCCTTTCCAAGTTTCTCAAATTATTCCAATTCAGGAGTTTTCAATTGATAAAATAAAGATTGATTCGTCAAAAACATACATAATGGTTTGTCAAAAAGGATTGAATAGTTACAAAGCAACTTCCATTTTAAAAAATCATTTTCCGGATTTGAACGTGTTTAGTTTGGCTGGTGGAATTGAAAATTATCAATAAATTATTGCTTCCATTCAAGTGATTCTATCAATCGTAAGATATCTTTTTTGATGTATTCAACCGCAGGTAAAATGGAATCGTAATTAGGTTTTGCATAAAAATACAATGCGCCTTTTATAAAATGATGTGTGCTATCAGTTGCATGAAATTGAAGGTTTGAAGCAGCATTTCCTGTGATTTCATACATACTTCCAAAGACTCTTTTTTCATAGTTTAGAAAATCTTTCGGAATAATTTGTTCTGCTTTTACAGCGTGTTTGAAAACTAATTTTTCGGCATCAACTAACAATTCTTGTAGGTTGTTTTCAATAGGTTTGTAAGTAATATCAACTGAAGCTTTTAGGGTTGGATATTGAATTTTTAACCAATTATTTGTTTCATCAACAATGATGGTATTTTTCTGGATATCAAAAAAATAAGGTCGTTCAATCGCAAGATTTTGGTAATTTTTTTCAGGATATTCAAGGCTTAAATATGCTTTTGGTTTTGGTAAAAAATCTGAATTACAAGAAAAAAAAGAAAAGAGAAAAGAAATAAGAAAAATGGAAAAAACCTTATGCATTTCTGGTTGCTTTAATTTGTTTGATGCGTTTTTTATCTAACGCTTCTATGGTAAACGTATAATTCTTGAAATTTATTTTCTCCCCTTTTTTTGGAAATTTCCCTGAAATTTCTAGAATAAAACCTGCTAAAGTTTCACTTTCTCCTTTTTCACGTACAAAAATATCTTCATCTTCATCATCCAAAACTTTACAAAAATCTTTGATGGTAGTTTTACCTTCAAAAACATAGTTGTCTTCATCAATTTTTGAATAAGTCAAATCTTCATCATCAAATTCGTCATTGATGTCGCCCACAATTTCTTCAATTACGTCCTCTAAACTTACTAAGCCACAAGTACCTCCATATTCGTCCACCACAATTGCCAAGTGATTTTTACGCCCTCTAAAATCATCTAGTAAATCATCAAGTTTTTTATTTTCAGGAACAAAAAATGCTGCTCGCACTAAATTTTGCCATTTAAAACTGGTTTTGTTTAAATGTGCTAGTAAATCTTTTGCATACAAAACGCCGATAATATGATCAATATTGTCTTTGTAAACAGGATTTCTAGAGTAGCCTTTTTCAAGGATTTTTCTTAAAACTTCTTCAAAAGGTTCATCAACAGAGATTGCAAAAATATCGATTCTAGGTGTCATAATTTGAACAGTCTCAGTGTTTCCAAAATTGACAATTCCTTCTAAAATTTTTTGTTCTTCTTTTGTTGTTGCTCCTTCTGAAGTCAATTCTAATGCTTGTGATAGGGTTTCAACATTAAAATTGGAGTTCATATTGCCCAAGTTTCTCTCAATAAATTTGGTTAGCCAAATTAAAGGCATGCTAAAAGGTGTCAAGATTACATTGGTGAGATTTATAAATTTTGACATTTTTTTTGAGAAAAATAATGCATTTCTTGAAGCATAAATTTTTGGTAGAACCTCTCCAAACAATAAAATTAAGAAAGTAACTAAGATTACTTCAATTAAAAATCGAATGGGAATTTGAAAGAAATACAAGTTTAATAGATAATCAAAATCGCCAAATAAATTTTCTGCTAATGTGGCAAATAGCAACACAATTAAAATATTGATAAAATTATTTGCAATTAAAACGGTTGCTAGTAATTTTCTCGGTCTTTGTAATAATTTTACTACAGTATTTTCGCCTATTGCTTGATTTGACAATATGTTTAAATCGGTTTGAGAAAGAGAGAAAAAAGCTACTTCAGTTCCTGAAATTAGGGCAGAAGCAATCAGTAAAAAAATTAGCGCAATTGCATTGAATACAATAAGTAAATTCAAAGTTGTAAATAGAATAAATAAAGGTTCAGGATCTGGATCCAAAGGTTGATATTTTCGTTAATTAAAATGGTAAATCGTCATTTTCTTCAGTATGACTTGAACTAATTGCTGGTGAAGGTTGACTATTTTTTATGTTAGTTGAGTTGGTTTCAGTATTTTTTTTGTTGGATAGCATCGTTAATTCTGTTACATGAATTTCGGTTGCATAACGTTTGATGCCATCCTGCTCCCATTGACGATTTTTTAATTTTCCTTCCAAATAAATTTTGTCACCTTTCACTAAATATTTTTCGCAAATTTCGGCCAATTTGTTTTTTACAACAACATTATGCCAATCCGTATTCGTAATTTTTTCTCCAGTTTGTTTGCTAACATAAGTCTCACTAGTTGCCAATGGAAAGCGTCCAATAGAATCACCACCGTCAAAATAATGCATTTTAACATCGTCACCTAAATTTCCAATTAGTATTACTTTATTAATGGTTCCTGCCATAGTTTTCTGGATTTAATGACTCAAAAGTACTAAAAATATTGATTACTTTTTCAATTGAAATTGTACTAAAAAATTTGCAATCAATACTGGGACTGGAAAATTTTGTATCGTTTTCCATGGAATTTCAGCATTTTTGTGTGATGCAGTTTCCACAATCCAAAAATGCGTATATAAATGTTGATGCGACAACTTGTGAATGATTTCTTTTGGATTAAACAATGAAATTGAGGTTTCATCAGGGAATAAATCTATAAATTCTGTGGATGAAATAAGTATTTTTTCATTGATGTTTTTATCAGTTTCTATCAACGGAAATTGATACAATCCTTGCCAAATTCCTTTGTCATTTCTTTGAGTTAATATTGTTTTATCATCATTTGATACAACAACTAAATAATTAAAATAACGTTTTTTTACCTTGATTTTTTGCTCTTTAACTGGCAGGTCTTTAGTAAGATTTTTTTGAAGTGCTACACAACTTTCTGATAAAGGACACTCATCACATAACGGATTTTGAGGCTTGCAAACAAGTGCTCCAAAATCCATAATAGCTTGATTGAAAGTTCCTGGTTGGGTTTTATCCAATAATGATTGCGCTAATTCTTTGAATTCTTTAATTCCTGCAGTAGAATTAATAGGAGTTTGAATCCCAAAATATCGCGCTAAAACTCTGTATACATTTCCATCAACAACAGCAGTTGGCTCATCAAAACAAATCGAAGCAATTGCAGAGGCTGTGTAATCTCCAATTCCTTTTAAAGTTATAATTTCTTTAAAAGTTGAAGGAAATTTTCCATTTAATTCATGCGCAATATATTTTGCCGTAAAATGTAAATTTCTTGCGCGTGAATAGTATCCCAAGCCTTGCCACATTTTTAAAACTTCAGTTTCTGAGGCATTTGCCAAATCAGAAACTGTCGGATAACTTTCTGTAAATTTTAGGTAATAACTCATGCCCTGAGCGACACGCGTTTGCTGCAACATTATTTCTGAAAGCCAGATAAAATACGGTTTTTTTGTATTTCGCCAGGGCAATTCGCGCTTGTTTTTTTTGTACCAAAAAATTAAAATTTTAGAAAAAATCATTTGGAAAAATTGGTTTGTAAAATTACGGTATAAAATTCAAATAATTTTAAAGGTTTATTTTTTTGGAATAGATTAATTATCATATATTTGCATCCGCATTTTTGAAAATAATTTAATAAAAACAGAATCATGACGAAAGCAGATATCGTATCTAAAATTTCAGATAAATCAGGAATTGAGAAAACAGACGTTTTAAATGTAGTTGAATCTTTTATGGCTGAAGTGAAAGGTGCATTAGAACAAGGAGACAATGTATATTTAAGAGGTTTTGGTAGTTTTATCATCAAAACCAGAGCAGAAAAAACAGGTAGAAATATTTCAAAAAATACTACTATAAAAATTCCAGCTCATAATATTCCATCTTTCAAACCAGCAAAAACATTTACTGAAGGAGTAAAAAACAAAGTTTTAGTAAAATAATCAAATACAAACCTAGAACCTACTTAAAGGTTTTAAACAAAACAGCAAGCAATTATGCCAAGTGGTAAAAAAAGAAAGAGATCAAAAATCTCAACACACAAAAGAAAAAAGAGAGCAAGAGCAAATAGACATAAGAAGAAAAAGTAAGCTTTAGCTTACTTTTTCGTTTATAGTTTAGCGAAAAGCAAAAAGTTCATTGACATCGAGGTTACGAAAAACCTCAAATGGTATTATAAATACCTGACAATATTAATCCATCTGCACTGCAAAGTGTAGAGTTAAATCCAGTTCAGTATGAAAACAGAATTAATCATTCGTTCAAATTCATCTGATATTGATTTTGCCTTATTAAGGGATGGAAAACTTATTGAATTGAATAACGAAACAACTGGAAACAAGTTTTCTGTTGGCGATATTTTTTTAGCCAAAATAGGAAAAGTGTTAACAGGTTTAAATGCAGCCTTTGTAAATGTAGGATTCCCTAAAGACGGATTTTTACATTATCATGATTTAGGTCCGCAAGTAAACTCATTAAATTCTTTCATTAAGAAAGTAAGCACAGGTAAGTATAAAGAATTCACTTTAAAAAATTTCCAAAATCATGAAGACATCAATAAAGACGGTAGTATTAGCGATGTTTTAAAATCAGGACAAAATTTATTAGTACAAATTGTAAAAGAACCTATTTCAACCAAAGGTCCAAGACTCAGCTCTGAGTTGTCTATTGCAGGCAGGTATTTGGTGTTAGTTCCTTTTTCAAATCGAGTTTCTGTTTCTCAGAAAATAGAAGATCCAGAAGAGAAGGAACGTTTAAAAAGATTGGCAAAAAGCATCAAACCTAAAGGTTTTGGTGTCATTTTAAGAACTGTTGCAGAAGGAAAAAAAGTAGCAGAATTAGACAAAGATTTGCAAAATTCATTAGAACGTTGGAAAACAATGTGCAAACGAATAGCAAACACAACCACACCAACCAAAATTTTAAGCGAACTAAACAGAGCATCTTCAATTCTTAGAGATGTAATGAACGAATCTTTTACAAACATTGTAACCAATGACGAAACTCTTTACATCGAAATCAAAGAGTATTTACAAGAAATTTATCCTGAAAAAGAAAAAATCGTGACGCTACACAATTCACAAGTGCCAATTTTTGAAAAATATGGCATTGAAAGACAAATCAAAACTTCATTTGGCAAAACAGTGTCAATGAGTAAAGGTGCTTATTTAGTAATTGAGCACACAGAAGCGTTGCATGTTATTGATGTCAACAGCGGAAATCGTTCCAACAAAGCAGGTTCTCAAGAAGAAACAGCATTAGAAGTAAATTTAATTGCAGCCTCAGAAATAGCACGTCAGTTACAATTGCGTGATATGGGAGGAATTATTGTAGTTGACTTTATTGACATGCACAATGCTGATAATAGAAATAAATTGTATCAGCACTTAAAAGAGGCCATGTCTTTTGACAGAACAAAACACAAAATTTTACCTCCAAGCAAATTTGGATTGGTACAAATTACAAGACAAAGGGTAAGACCTGAATTGAGTATCAAAACTACCGAAACTGATCCAAATGGAAATGGACAACAAGTAGAAGCTCCCATTGTTTTGTTAGACAAAATAGAAGCAGATTTAGAGAAATATCTCTACAATTTAAAAAGCGATAAATCAACCAATAAGAAGATTCAATTACATATTCATCCTTTTATTGCAGCTTATCTAACAAAAGGCGTAAATTCTATTCGTTTTAAATGGTATTTAAAACACAAAAAGTGGATTTCAATTATACCTAGAGATGCTTACACATACTTACATTATGAATTTATTTCGGAAGACGAAAAATCTGTAGTGTAAAAAAGGCAATAATTTTTTATCAAAAAAACCCCATAATTTTTAAATTATGGGGTTTTTGTTTTTAGTATTAGCTATAATTATTTTTTCTCTTTTATCAAATAAACATATACAGGATAATGATCAGAATAACCACCTGTAAAACCACCATTACCAAAGCTTCTGAAAGGATATCCTTTATATTGTCCTGTTCTTCCTGTTAGAAACCTTTTGTTGAAAATCATTGCTTTAAACATCTTGTATGTAGCGAAATTATTTTCACCTTTATTAAGTAAAGGTTCAGATATCAAAATCATATCAAATAAGTTGATATTGTCTCGGTAACCTAATGTATTGTAACCTTTCTTATGCATTTCTTCGTAAGGATTAAAAATATCATTTTCAGAGACATCTTCTTTTTTCCCTTCGGTTTTCAACACATTTTTAAAACTCGAATTTGTTGGATCGTCATTAAAATCACCCATGATTAAAATCTTTGCATTTGGATCTTTTTCACGAACTTGCTCAATAATTTTAGTATTTTGATAAGCTGCTTTTTCACGAGAAGGTCTACTTTTTGCTTCACCACCACTTCTAGAAGGCCAATGATTTAAAATTACGTGAATCAATTCATCATCCAAATATCCTGAAACTAATAATTGATCTCTTGTATAAACTTTGTATCCATCTCTGTAAATATTTGGATTAAAAGCTTCGTGATAAACAGGTTTAAAATATCTTTTTTGATACAATAATGCAACATCAATGCCTCTTTTATCAGGAGAATCATAATGTATAATTCCATAATCCATTTTTGATAAATGTTCAGATTTTACCAAATCTTCTAAAACACTTAAATTTTCAATTTCAGAAACACCAATAATTGAAGGACCAGTATTGGCTTTTTCCTCCCCAATTCTAGCAATTACACTTGCCATATTATTTAATTTTTGCCAATAAACTTTTGATTTATTTGCTTTCAACTCCATTATTGGACTAGCTTCATCATTGATTGTTTCGTCATTAATGGTATCGTGTAGATTTTCTAAATTATAAAAAGCAATAGTTCTAATAGTATATTGTTTCTCTTTTTCTTGAGAAAAAAGTGCAATGGACATTAAAAATAGGCAACTAAAAAGAACTTTTTTTTTCATTTGTGTGAGTTTATGGTGCAAACTTAAAAAACTAAAGATAATATAATGTTATTTTAACAGTAGTATTTGTTAAAAATAGTTAAGTTTGTAAATATTTTGTTAAAAAAAGTAAAAAAATCAATCAAACATTTATGAGAAAAATTATTTTATCAATGTTTTTTTTATTGTTCCTTGCTTTAGGAATCAATGGACAGAATGTTGTAAAAGGAATCGTGACTGATAGTGATTCTGAAAATCCTCTTCAAGGTGTTTTGGTCACTATTTTATCAACAGCTTCAAGCCAGACAACAGGTGCTGATGGAGTTTTTAATCTAAAAAATGTGCCAAATGGGAGCTATATTGTAGAGTTGAAATTAACAGGTTATGAAATCCAAAATTTCCCAGTTGAATTAGCGGGTAAAACTGTTGATTTGGGGACAATTTTGTTTTATAAAGAGACTAATCAAGGATTGGATTTAAGCATCATAAGCTTATCTGATGATGAGCTAAATGATGACGGTGGTGCAGCAGATAATATTGCAGGATTGCTGCAAGCTACTCAAGATATTTTTTTAAGAACTGCTGCCTTTGAGTTTAGTTCTTCTTTTTTTAGTATCAAAGGACTGGATTCTGGAAACGGAAAAGTCTTAATCAATGGTATTGAAATGAATAAATTATATGATGGTAGAGCACAATGGAGCAATTGGGGTGGTTTGAATGATGTGCTTAGAAATCAAGAATTTAACAATGGTTTAAGTGCATCAAACTATACTTTTGGTGGTGTTTTAGGGTCAACAAATATCAATACAAGAGCATCTCAACAACGTCCAGGAACACGAATTTCATATGCTTCATCTAACAGAAGTTATGTGCATAGAATGATGGCAACTTATTCAACAGGAATGACAGAAAGTGGCTGGTCTTTTACTTTTTCTGGGAGTAGAAGAGCAGGAAATGAAGGTTTTAACGAAGGCTCTAGTTATGATGCAAATTCACTATTTGCCTCTATTGAGAAAAAAATTAATAGCAAGCATAGTATCAATTTTACCTCAATTATTGCCTCTAATAAAAGAGGGAAATCTTCACCAAATACTCAAGAAGTTTATGATTTAAAAGACATCAGGTATAATGAATATTGGGGATATTTAAATGGTAGAAAAACGAACTCAAGAGTAAAAGATGTTGAAGAGCCCATTTTAATGTTAAATCATTATTGGGATATTTCTGAAAATACTTCGATGTACACAAACGTCGCTTATCAGTTTGGGAAAATCGGAAATAGTCGTTTGGATTTTAATGGTGGTGCAAATCCCAGTCCAATTTATTACCAAAATTTACCAAGTTTTTTTGTTAGAAATGAAAATTTAGCGGGTGCTTATGAATCCTTACAAAATTTTCAAAATAATGGTCAAATTGATTGGAATCGAATTTATGATGCCAATATTACCAACGCTTCTGTTGGTATTCAAAATGCCTATGTATTGTATGAAGATAGAAATGATGACAAACAATTAACTTTTAATTCAATTTTGAATTCACAAATCAATAATAATATTAGTCTTAATGCAAAATTAGAATACAGACGTTTGCGTTCAAATAATTTTGCTGAAGTAATGGATTTATTGGGAGGAATTGGTTATTTGGATATTGATAACTTTGGCGAAACTGTCAATCAACAACAAAACAATTTAGTAGATCCAAACAGAATTGTGGGTGTTGGTGATAAATTCCGATATAATTATAACTTTAATTCCGATGTGTCTTCTGCATTTTTACAAGGTCAGTTTAAATATAACAAAGTTGATTTTTTTGCAGCAGCTTCAGTTTCTAGAACAACGCACCAAAGAGATGGTTTGTATCAAAATGGAGGGTTTCCAAACAATTCACTAGGATTATCTAAAAAATTAAATTTTAATAATTTTGGTGTTAAAGCGGGTGCAACTTACAAAATTACAGGGCGTCATTTGTTAGATTCCAACGTTTCCTACATGACACAAGCACCAACGATTCGTAATTCATTTTCGAACTCACGTGAAAACAATAACGTTGTAGAAAATTTACAAAGTGAAAAAGTATTTTCTGTAGATGCAAGTTACATCGTTAGAAGTCCAATAATTACTTCAAAATTAACAGGATATTACACAAGTTTTAAAGATGCAACTGAAATTTCATTCTATTTTGCTGATGGAATTGGAGGTGATAATACCGCCTTTGTTCAAGAAGTTTTAAATGGAGTTGACAAAAAACATTTGGGTGTTGAACTAGGTTTAGAAGCACAAGTTACCCCAACAATTAAATTAAAAGGAGCCGCTTCAATAGGTCAGTTCACCTATGATAACAACCCAAATATCTACTTAACATCCGAAGATAATTCACAAACACAAGTAGCAGGTTTTAAGAATGGATCTAAAAACTTTGGAGAATCGAATTTAAAAAACTTCAGATTGGCTTCAGGTCCTCAAAAGGCCTATTCAGTTGGATTTGAATACAGAGATCCAGATTATTGGTGGATTGGAGCAACTACAAATTTTTTCAGTGATATTTTTGTTGATGTTGCACCATTAAACAGATCTAGTAATTTTTATACAGATGCTGATGGATTGCCTTTTAATGATTATGATCCAGAATTGGCAAGAGAATTATTGCAACAAGAAAAATTTAATGATTATATGGTTGTCAATTTAATTGGTGGTAAATCATGGAAAATTGGAGACAAATTTATCAGTGTTTTTGCAACTGTAAATAACTTATTGAATCAAGAATATAGAACTGGTGGATTTGAACAAGGACGAAACGCAAATTTCCGTCAATTAAGAGACGACAAATCATTGGATACACCCGTTTTTGGAAATAAATATTGGTACGGTAGAGGCACTACTTACTTTTTAAACGTTAACTTAAGTTTTTAAAATATATAATATAATTGAACATGAAAACAACTAAATTCATAACTTTACTACTAGCATTTATTTACAGTATCACTTTTACATCGTGTGTAGAAGATGGAAATTTTGAAGTTCCCAATTCGTTAGGAGCAGAAGAAAATGCTGCATTAAATAAATTACAGACAGAAGCAACTTCAGGTGCAGTAACTGAAATTTCCATTGCCAATTTAAAAGGTCTTTTAGTAAATGGTCAAGTAACTCAAATCACTTCTGATATTTATGTAAAAGGATATGTAACCTCCTCTGATCAAACAGGAAATTTCTACAAAGAATTTTTTATTCAAGATGCACCAAGCAACCCATCAGCTGCTATAAAAGTAGTTACTGAAATGGCAGATTCTTACAATAAATTCAATATTGGTAGAGAAGTGTATATCAAATTAAAAGATTTATATATTGGTGAAGTAAGATCAGGAGATGGGGTTACAGCTATTGGTGGAAGCGAATTTTCAGCAGGAAGATTAGGAACATTAACAACCAAACAAACAGATAGTCATGTTTTAAGAGCAGCAAATTCTGAAGAAATGATCCCAGCTGTAGTGAAATTTTCGGAAATTAACAACAGTCATGTAGGTCTTTTTGTAAAAGTTGAAAACGCACAATTTCCAACATCTATAGTAGGAAAAACCTATGTTGATGCAAACGATCAATTTGATACACAACGCTTATTGGAAAGTTGTGACGGTTTTGGTTACACAAATTTTATTTTAGAAACTAGTGCATTTGCGGAGTTTAAATTTAGTGTGTTGCCTGCAGGTGGTGGAAGTATTTCGGCAGTTGTTTCAAAAACTTTTGATGGTAGTGATTTGGTATTGGCATTGAACAAAACTACTGATGTAATCATGGAAGGAGCAAGATGTACTCCATTAGACGCTAATGATTTCACATCCGTTTTTGAGGAAAATTTTGAATCAATGACTTCCTCAAATCCTTTAGGAGGAAATGGTTGGATTACTTTTACAGAAGTAGGTCGTTTCAATTGGAGAGTCTTAACATCCACAGATTCAGGAAATCCAAATAGTAAAATAGCTTCAATGGGAGCATTTAGATCTGGTGATGCAAGTAATATTTCTTGGATGATTTCTCCAGGAATTAATTTGGATGCGCAAGGTTTAGAATTTTTAAATTTCCAAACTTCTAATAGTTTTGCTGACGAAAGTGTTTTAGAGGTGTTGATATCTACAAACTGGGATGGAACTTCTCCAAATGTAACTACTGCAACTTGGCAAAAATTACCTGCAAATATTGTTTCTAGAAGTGAAAATTTTCAAAATTGGGTTGATTCTGGAGCCATTGATTTAAGCGGGTTTTCCGGCACAGCTCACATTGCTTTCAAATATTCAGGAGGCGATAATACCGCTGATACAATTGACGGAACTTACGAAGTAGATAATGTTAAAATATTAGTCAGAAAATAACACTAGCAAACAGAAAAATTTAAAACCAGTTAACACATTTTGTTTGCTGGTTTTTTTATTTTTACAAAATGGAAAAAATAGAACATATTGGCATTGCGGTCAAAGATTTAGAGGCTTCAAATAAATTGTTTGCTTCGCTTTTTGGAACGCCTCATTATAAAATAGAAGAAGTTGCTTCTGAAGGAGTGAAAACATCTTTTTTTAAAACAGGACCGAATAAAATTGAGTTGTTAGAAGCCACAAATTCCGATAGTCCAATTGCCAAGTTTATTCAAAAAAAAGGGGAAGGAATTCATCATATTGCTTTTTTAGTGCAAGATATTTTTGCAGAAATTGCAAGATTGAGAAGCGAAGGTTTTATAGTTTTAAATGAAATACCCAAAAAAGGAGCTGATAATAAATTAGTTGTTTTTTTGCATCCAAAAACAACGAATGGGGTCTTGATTGAATTGTGTCAAGAAACCCAATAACAGTTTAAAATTTACGCTAAAAACTTACAAAAATCTACCATCAAATTTTTGTATCTTGCGGTCGTTTATAATTCAAAAATCAATGTCAAATAAGTTTGATTCTTATCAAAAAAGACGATTACAATCTTCTTACTTTTCAGTAGTAATTAGTATTTCATTGGTGTTATTTATGGTCGGAATTTTAGGATTGATTTTGTTAAAATCAACTAAAGTTGCCAATATTGTTAAAGAACAAGTGGCAATAACCTTATTTCTAAAAGACGGAATTCCTGATGAGCAAATAGAAACTTTTAGAGCGTCACTTATACAAGAGCCTTATACAAACAGCGCTATTTATGCAAGTAAGGAAGATGCTGCAAAAATATATAGTGAAGAAATTGGAGAGGATTTTTTAGAATTTTTAGGAAAAAATCCTTTGAAAAATGGGATTGATATCTATTTAAAAGCCGATTTTGTAACTCCAGAAAAAATGCTAGAATTAGAGGCAAAGTTCCTGAAGAATGCCTTTGTTGCAGACGTTTCTTATGACAAACCATTGATTAATTTATTAACTGAAAATATCAAAAGAATAAGTTTTTGGTTATTAGTTGCCAGTAGTTTTTTTGCAATAATTGCTACAATTTTAATCAATAGTGCTATTAGATTGACTATTTATTCCAAGAGATTTACAATTAAAACCATGCAAATGGTTGGTGCTACAAAAAGTTTTATCAGGAAACCATTTATTTTAACAAGTATCAAATTAGGTATGATTGGTGCTTTTTTAGCATTGATTGCTTTGGGTTTTGTGGTCTATTATGTTGACAAATTCATTCCAAGTTTGGCAATTTTACAAGATTATGCAACGCTAGTAATTCTATCATTTGGGGTAATTTCTACGGCATTTATCATCACTTTGATAAGTACATTTTTGGCAACTCAGCGATTTTTGAATTTACGAACAGAAGAACTTTATTATTGATACTATGAAAAACGAAACAACTCCTCAACAAGAATTCCTTTTTGGAAAAAGAAACTATATTTTCATGCTGATAGGCATTGCATTCATCGCTTTAGGATTCATTTTTATGGCTGGTGGAGGTAGTGATGATCCAAATGTTTTTAATGAAGAAATTTATAATTGGCAACGTATTCGTTTAGCACCTACTTTAGTTATTATTGGTTTGGGAATAGAGATTTACGCTATTTTATTGAACCCCAAAAAATAAAAATGAATTTAATTGATGCCATTATTTTAGCAATTATTGAAGGAATAACTGAATTTTTACCTGTTTCTTCTACAGGACACATGATTATTGCTTCGTCATTTATGCGAATTGCCACAGACGATTTTACCAAACTATTTACGATAGTTATTCAATTAGGTGCCATTTTATCAGTGGTAGTGTTGTATTGGAAACGATTTTTTCAAAGCATTGATTTTTATTTTAAATTGGCAATTGCTTTTATCCCTGCAGTGGTTTTAGGATTGTTACTAAATGATGTCATTGATAATTTGTTAGAAAGTCCAATTACAGTAGCCATATCCTTAATTATTGGAGGACTTATTCTTTTAAAAGTAGATGATTGGTTCAAAGCTAATGAAGAATTTGATGCTGAAAATCCAACTGCTCATACTGAAATTTCGTATTTGACAGCATTAAAAATTGGATTCTTTCAATGTTTGGCAATGATTCCAGGCACATCAAGAAGTGGTGCAAGTATTGTAGGTGGAATGACTCAAAAAATCAACAGAAAAACTGCTGCTGAATTTTCTTTTTTTTTAGCTGTTCCTACAATGTTAGGAGCTACTTTAAAAAAAAGTTACGATTATTACAAAGCTGGTTTTGAACTTTCTGCTGACCAATTAAATTATTTGATTGTTGGTAACATTGTTGCATTTATTGTTGCTTTGATTGCCATTAAATCGTTCATTGATTATTTAAGCAAAAAAGGATTTAAACTCTTTGGATACTATCGAATTTTCTCCGGAATTGTACTGTTAACTATTCATTTTTTCGTTTATAAACTAACTATTTAATGATTTCCATAAACGAAGAAAGTTTTAAAAATGGGCAAGTTTTAATGGTTGATAAGCCTTTAGAATGGACTTCCTTTCAAGTAGTGAACAAATTACGTTGGCAAATCAAACAGCGATTCAAGCTCAAAAAAATAAAAGTTGGTCATGCAGGTACTTTAGATCCGTTAGCAACAGGTTTACTGATACTTTGTACAGGAAATGAAACCAAAAACATTGATTCTTATCAGGCTCAAATCAAAGAATATACTGGCATTTTTACAATTGGCGCAACAACTCCAAGTTACGATTTAGAAACAACTATTGATAAAACGTTCGATATTTCTCATATAACTCCCAGTTTAATTGAAGAAACAAGAAAACAATTTATAGGCACAATTCAACAAAAACCACCCATTTTTTCTGCTATAAAACACGATGGAAAGCGTTTGTATGATTTGGCAAGAAAAGGCGAAACTGCCGAAATAAAGTCAAGAGAAATTACCATTTTTGAGTTTGAAATTACCAAAATTGAGATGCCAAATCTTCATTTTAGGGCCGTATGTAGTAAAGGAACTTATATTCGTTCGTTGGCTTTTGATTTTGGAAAAGCATTGAATTCTGGTGCGCATTTATCAGCCTTAAGAAGAACTAAAATTGGAGAATTTTCAGTAGATAATGCTTTTTCTGTTGAAAGTTTTATCAAAAAATTATCTGTGGAATAGTTTTTGATTCTGGGTCAAGAAATCAAATACTTTATGAAAAAACTAGCACTTTCAATCTTTTTTATAGTTTCATTTACGGCCTTTTCTCAAGAAAATTTAAAAAAACTAGGAAGGCCTTTCTTTACAGGCTCAGCTAATTTCACACTCGGAATCAATGAAAATTATTCATTGTTTAATGATGATGATGAAACTTTTTTAGTACCCTCAGCACTTTTTTTAAGAGTTGGTTTTGGATATGAGTTTTTTGAAAGAGTTTCACTTAGTGTTAATGGGGGTTTTGATTTTCATTGGAATTATGCCACCAGCGCTTTTCCAACTTATGGAACTTTGCGATTTAATATCACAGAAGATGGAGGAGATGCATTTTTTGTGGAAACAAGTTATGGAAAAATGTGGCGCCCTTCAAATAATTATCCCAATGGAAATTATTATGGAGTTGGATTGGGTTGGCAAATTGCTGGAGAATCTCGTTTGAATACCATTGTTAAAATTGATTTTCACAGAAAAGGAATTATTGGTTTTAAAAATAATAGATTAGATAGTGTTTCTCTCGGAATTGGATTTTCGTTTTTTTAAACAAAAATCTTGAGAAGCTAAGGAGTGTAAGCTATTTTAAAAAATAATAATCTTATTTTTTTGCTAATAAATCTCTAATCTCAGCCAATAATTCTTCTTGGCTTGGTCCTTTTGGAGCTGCAGGCGCAGGCACTTCTTTCTTTTTACTAGTATTTATCCCTTTTACAATCATAAACATTACAAAAGCAACAATCAAAAAATCAATCAAATTTGTAATAAAATCGCCATACATTACACTTACTTCGCTAACAATTTCGCCAGTTTCGTCTGCAACACCATCTTTAATTGTCCATTTTAAATCTTTAAAATCCGATTTAAATATTAATCCAACCAAAGGTGAAACAATTCCACCTGTAAAAGCACTTACTACTTTGTTAAAAGCAGCGCCCATCACAAAGGCAACGGCAATGTCTATGAGGTTTCCCTTCATTGCAAACTCTTTAAACTCTTTGAGTATTCCCATAATTAATTAGTTTAAATTGTTAGTATTGCTAAAGTAACAATTATTTTTAATTTTTAAGCACTTTTTTGACTCTGTGAGAGATTCCAGTTAAAATCTCGTAAGTGATTGTTTCTGCAGCGTCAGCAAATTCTTGAATTGTTTTTTGATGATCAAAAATAATTGCTTTGTCACCTTCTTTACAATCGATATTTGTAACATCAACCATGATCATATCCATACAAACATTTCCAAGAATTGGTGCTTTTTGATGGTTGATTGTCACAAATCCTTTCGAATTTCCTAAGGCTCTCGAAATTCCATCAGCATGACCAATTGGAATTGTAGCAGAACGTGTTTTTTTTGTAGCTTTAAAAGCTCTGTTATATCCTACTGAATTTCCAGCCTCAATTTCGTGAATTTGAGAGATAATAGATGATAAATTATGAGTATTTTTTAACTGCGAAGTTTCATAATTGTCATTTCCAAAACCATACAATCCAATGCCTATTCGAACCATATCAAACTGAGCATCAGTATAATTAATAACACCAGATGTGTTACAAATATGCAACAGTGGTTTATACGTTAAAAATGCATCAAACTCAGATACTATATTTTTAAAACTTTCAATTTGTCGGTTTGTAAAATCACGCTCCTTTAAATCTTCACTTGCAGCCAAATGCGAAAATAAAGATTGAATTTTCACATGCTTATTTTCTCTCAATCCATCAATTATTTTTGGTACATCTGAAGGTAAAAACCCCAATCTATTTAAACCTGTATTGAATTTTAAATGAATTGGATAATCAGTCAATGAATTGATTTTTGCTAGTTTTAAAAATGCATAAAAAGTTTCGAAACTATATAAATTAGGCTCTAAACAACTGTCTATAATTGATTGAAAATTTACTATTTGGGGGTGTAAAACTAAAATTGGTTTTCGAATATTAGCTTTTCTCAAGGCAGTCCCTTCATGAGCATATGCAACTGCAAAATAATCAATTTTATCCTGTAAAAATGAGGCAACTTTCACTTCATCACTTCCGTAGCTAAATGCTTTAACTACTGCCAAAATTTTGGTTGTTGGCAATAATATCTTCTTGAAATAATTGAGATTGTGTTCTAGTGCTTTTCCATCAATTTCTAGAACAGTTACATGATTATTCATCTAAATTTATGTCTTTCTTGGCAATTTGTTGTTCTCTTATCGCTTTAAAATAAGCGGCTCTTGACAACGGTTCATATTCTTGTGTTTCGCCCAAAACAACCAATTTATCATTGGCAGATTTTCGAAAACTATAGTTTGCTAAGTTCCCAGTGTGAGTGCAAACGGCATGAACTTTTGTAACATATTCTGCAGTTGCCATTAAAGCAGGCATGGGTCCAAAAGGATTTCCTTTAAAATCCATATCTAAACCAGCAACGATCACACGAATACCTCTATTCGCCAAATCATTGCAAACAGTCACAATTTCATCATCAAAAAATTGGGCTTCATCAATACCAACAACATCAACATCATTGGCGAGCAAACGTATATTTGATGCCACTTGAACTGGAGTTGAACGAATTCTACTGTCATTATGTGACACTACTTCATCATCGTCATAACGTGTATCAATGGTTGGTTTAAAGATTTCAACACGCTGTTTTGCAAATTGAGCACGCTTTAAACGACGAATTAATTCCTCCGTTTTTCCAGAAAACATAGAACCACAAATGACTTCTATCCAACCAAATTGTTCTGTGTGATTTACTGTATTTTCAAGAAACATTTTGTAATTTTAAGCGTTCTAGTTTTATATTTTTATATTACTTTTAGTTTTAACAAATTTATAAATATTTATACTGAAAAATGGATTTCAATAAACAACTTATGCACAAAAAATTAGAAAAAGATTTAATCAGTTTGGCGCACGATATTTTAAAAATGAAAAAACGTGATGATATTTTTGCATTAAAAGAAAAATCAAGAGACGTTTTTGAACGCATTTCTATGCTCGCTTTTATTGAAGAATACGTCAATACAACACCTAATTTAGAAACCACAAAAGAGGATTTGATTGCTACTGTTGAAAAAGCTTTTGAGGTAAAAGCACTTAATTTAGTTGATGACAAAGTTGTTGAAAACTCTGATTCTGTTCAGGTTGAAGAACCATCAGTGATAGAAACTATCGAAGAAGTTTCAATAACTTCAATAATTGAAGAAAAAAAAATTACAGTTTCAGAACCAATTTTAGAACAACCTTTTGACGAATTAGAAGAAATTATTTTTTTAGAAAAAACAGTTGAAACGGATTTAGGAATAGAAATAAATCAAACGGATGAACAAAAAGTACCAACCTTAGAGGATGAATTACTAGATACTATTTCAGTAGATTTTATGGCTGATTTATTCGAAAATGTTCAGCCAAAATCACTCAATGATCGTTTGGTAAATAGCATTCAAATTGGTTTGAACGATAGAATTGCTTTTGTAAAACAGCTATTTAACGATGAACAAGAGGATTTTAACAGAGTAATTTCTCAGTTAAATTCTTATGAAACTGAATCAGAAGCCAAAAATTTTATCGAAAATGTTGTAAAACCTGATTATAATTGGGCTGAACATGAAGAATTAGAAAATCGTTTTTTGGAGATTGTTTCTCGTAAATTTGCCTAAAACTCTAATTTTTGAAACCAATTTTAATTCATACACATTTTCATCATCGAAAAACAGGAGTTACCAGAAGCATTGAAAATGTGCTTCCTTTTTTTGAAGAAAATTTTGAAACCTTTGTGTACGGGAAAACCATTGATGGAACAAGAATTAGTACGTTTCAATTCCTAAAGTTTATATTTTCTGATAAAAAAATTGTAATTCATTGCCACAGGAATAATGAAATTTTACGCATGTTATTTTTCCGTTTTTTTGGTGCAAAATTCCATTTGATCGCTTCCCGTCATTCAGCTACAAAACCGTCAAAAATTACTTTTTGGTTGCTAAAAAAAGCAGATAATGTTGTAACACTTATCAAAACTATGAGCGATTCTTTGGGAATTGAAAATACCTTAATCGCGCACGGGGTTAATATCCACAATTTTAGATCAAATCAAACAAAAATTCCTCAAATTACTCAAGAAAACATCATTCTAAATACGGGAAGAATTAGAAAAGCGAAAGGACAACGTACCCTTTTGAACGCTGCAAAAGTGTTAAAAAATCATCAAAATTGGGCTTTGGTTTTTGTTGGAAAGGTTGATAAACCTTCATTTTTAATGGAATTAAAATCGATTGTAAAAGAATTAGACATCGAAAAGCAAGTCTACTTTTTTGAGGAAACAAGAGAAATTATTCCTTTTTATCAAGCAGCAAAAATATTTGTAGCACCTAGTTTTTCAGAGGGATTTTCGTTAGTTACTGCAGAAGCAATGGCTTGCGAATGCACTTTAATTGCCACAAAAAATGTGGGTGTTCATGATGATTTAATTTCTCATGAAAAAAATAGCTATCTATTTGAAGCAGGAAAATCAGACGAACTTGCAATTATTTTACAAAATTTAATTTCCGGAGAAATTCCTTTTTTAGGAAAAGAAGCAAGATTAGAAATTTTGAAAAATTGGAGTGCTGAAAAAGAGGCGACTGAACTGATAAAAGTCTATCAATCAAACTGATAATCCACCAATTTTTTTCTTCAAGCTTTCAATTACATTTTTACTATTTCCTACAAAAATTTCATTATCAACTATAAAAACAGGACGTTTTAAAAACGTATAATCTTCTAAAATTAATTGCCGATAATCTTTTTCTGACAACGGTTGATTTTTTAAATCCATTTCTTTATACAGCTTTGCACGTCTATTAAAAAGTGCTTCATAGCTTTTCGTAATTGCATACATCTCCTCTAATTGCGCAACGTTTACAGGATTGGCTTTTACTTCTTGAAGTTCAAAATTGGTAGGATTTACTTCTTTTAAAATTCGGCGACAAGTGTCACATGTCTGTAAAAAATAAATTTTTTTCATAATTATGGAGTATATTTACACCTCAAAATTACAACTAAAAATGAAAACTGAATTCGATATTCTCAGAAAATCAAGAGCACTTTTTTTAAAAGAATTAGAGGGATTAACTTTGGCACAATTGCATACGATTCCTACAGGATTTAAAAATCACATTGCTTGGAATGTCGCGCATGTTTTGGTAACGCAACAATTGTTGCATTATCAATTGTCAGAGTTGAATTGTTTGTGTCCTGATGATTTGATTGAAACTCATAAAAAAGGAACTTCTCCAACTGTTACTTTTTCAGAGGAAGAATTTGAGGAAGTGAAAGACCTATTTGCCGGCTTGCCTGATACATTACAAGAGGATTATGAAGCAGAAATTTTTCAAAATTATACAGAATATCCAACTAGTACAGGTTTTGTAATTCACTCCATTGAAGAAGCAATTGCCTTCAATAATTTTCATGAAGGAATTCATTACGGAATTGTAAGAGCTATTAAAAAATTCGTTTAAAAATCAATTATTTAATCAACATCAAACGTTTCTTCTAGGAAGAAATTGGCTCTCAATTCAAAATTTGAGAGTTGTTCATGATAAATGATTTGCTCAGGAAATTGTTTTTGAAGAAAATTTCCAGTATCCCATTGATTGTTTTTGTTTTTATCAACAATAATTCTGATGGTGTATTTTTTGGGTTCTAATAAATCAAAAATAATTTTATTGGAAGTATTTACAAATTGTCGCTCTATCAAAATATCTTGTTTGTTTCCAGAAAGCAACTCTATAATCAAGTTTTCATTATTGAGATTATTGATATTCAACGTAATTTTTCCATAATCTTCAATTTTTCTGGTCCCAAACTTTACCGAAATGGTATCATTTTTGAAAGCGTAAATATCCTGAAAAGCATTAGGTAATGCTGTTAAAGTGTATTTCTCAGAAGGTTTTTTATCAAAAATAACTGCAACTTTATTTTCTTTTTCCGAAAATAATGTTTCGAAATTAACAGCTAACGTATCTTTATCAACCAAACTTATTTTAGAGCTATCTATTTGCAAAATAGGATGATTGCTATTCACAAAAATGGTGTCTCTAAAATTCAGCGTATTTTTTGGAGAAATATCAATGGTTAAAGAATCCATTTTTTCTTTGCGCAATTTTACGGTAACTGTGTCTGAAAAGCGGTCATTAGTTACAATAAAATTTAAAGAATCTGTTTTAAAAGGAGTAAACCAATAATTCAGAGAATCTTTGTTTTTTTCGAATTTGGAGACATTTTTAAAATTTTCAGGAACTTTTGAAGCTACATTAATTTTCATATCTGTTTGCTTTCCTTCAAATACAAATTGCAATTTTCCTTTAGAGACTTCTCTAGCTCTGACAAATTTGTAAGGCTGTATTTCCTTGAATAGAGTAATTGGTTTTACCAAAATACTGTCTTTAGGCAATTGAATAGTATCTGCCAAAAAACCGATTTTATCTGATTTTGAATTGAATAAATAATCATTCACCTCCTCTTTTAAAGCCACTATAAGATAGTTACCTTCTCTGACATTTGTAAATTTAAAATTGGTTGTATCTAGAGTATTTGTTACGTAATTTGGTTTCTTTTTATAGATGGTAGAATCTTTATACGAACTATCAATTCGATACATTAACACATTTACATTTCTTGGACTTTCTCGTAAAATGGCATCATTAATGGTTCCTGCTATTGCTAATGAATCAATATATGTTCCTGTTGAAAAAACATATTTAAAATTCTCTAAAACATTAGATTCGTTATTGTCTTGAACTGCATTTCCAAAGTTGAAAATATAAGTAGTATTTTTCTGTAAGGTATCTAAAATTTGAATTTTAATTTCCTTGCTTGGTGCACTTTGAGGCGAAATTAAGGGAGGATTTTTCAATGGTGGGGAAATCACCAATTGTTTGTTTAAATCCTTTAAAGTAATGAATTCATTGAAGTTTAATTTGACTATTTTTTTGTCAAATTTTACGGTATTGTAGGGTGGAATTGAATTTACCATTAACGGTGCATCCTCATCCTTTGGACCTCCTTCTGGTCTTCCTGTTCTTGCGCAATTAGCCACAAAAAGCACAACTGTAAAAAGAGTAATAATTCTATAAAACGCTTTCACTCAACATAAATTTTGCACAAATTAACGATTTATTCTAGGAATTTTAAACCTAAAATTGGGAATTCTTCAACGAAATAAAAAAACATTAATTTATCAAATCGGAACAAGCCATTGTTAGAATACTTATCTTACAGTTTTCTAATTTTTGAAACTCATTTGCACAGGATTCTAAAGTGGCTCCAGTTGTGATTACATCATCAATTAACAAAATGTGTTTGTTGTTAAAAAACAAAGGATTTTTTAATAAAAACTTGGTGTCGACATTGTTAAATCGTTCAAAACGCGCTTTGAAGGTTTGTGTTTTTGTTGCGGAAACACGAACCAATTCATTTTCTAAATACGGAATTTGTAGATAGTTGCTCAGTTTTTCTCCAAATTTAGTTACTTGATTATATCCTCTTTGTTTTAGTTTTTTGGGATGTAATGGCACAGGAATGATAAAATCTACTTCTTTAAATTCTTTTTTTTCTTGAACAATTTCACCCAACCAATTTCCAAAAAACTCTCCAATTTCCTCATTTCCTCGATATTTTAGTTCGTGAATGATTTTTTGAGTGATACCTTCTTTTCTAAAAAAAAGTAAAGAATATCCTTTTTCTATGTCAATCCTGCCATAAAATTTTTGTGTTATGCTGTTTTCATCAAATTTTGTAAAGTTTGTCAAAGGCAAATCGTGTCTACAAACTGTACAAATTATTTTTTCATTTATTAATAATTGTTCTTCACAAACACCACAAATTTTTGGATAAAAAAGACGTAAAAAGTCATTTAGAATATTCATTTGATTGCAATTTTTTGATTAAAAGTAATCAAAAATTTAGAAATGTATTTTTTTCTTGAAAAAAACAGTCAAACGTTTATCTTTGCGCTCATTATGGCAATACAAGAAGATCAATTTAAAAAAGTTTTATCGCACGCAAAAGAATACGGCTACGTTTTTCAATCATCCGAAATTTATGATGGTTTAAGTGCGGTGTATGATTATGCTCAAAATGGAGTTGAGCTTAAGAAAAATATTAGAGAATATTGGTGGAAAGCAATGGTGCAAATGCATGAAAACATTGTTGGGATTGATGCTGCAATTTTAATGCATCCTACAACCTGGAAAGCTTCTGGTCACGTGGACGCTTTTAACGATCCATTAATTGATAATAAAGATTCCAAAAAAAGATACAGAGCGGATGTTTTAATTGAAGATTATTGCGCAAAAATTGAATCAAAAATTGATAAAGAAGTTGAAAAAGCAGCCAAACGTTTTGGAGATGCTTTTGACAAAAAAACTTTTGTAAATACCAATCAACGTGTTGTTGAATATCAAGAAAAAATCAATGCAATTTTATCAAGAATGTCAAAATCTTTGTCAAATGAAAATTTGGCAGATGTGAAATCATTAATTGAAGAATTGGAAATTGCAGATCCATTAACGGGCTCTAGAAATTGGACAGAAGTAAAGCAATTCAACTTGATGTTTGGAACGCAAATTGGCGCATCAGCTGAAAATTCTACCCAAGTTTATTTACGTCCAGAAACTGCACAAGGAATTTTTGTGAATTTCTTAAATGTTCAAAAATCAGGCAGAATGAAAATTCCTTTCGGAATTGCACAAACTGGGAAAGCGTTTAGAAATGAGATTGTAGCAAGACAATTTATTTTTAGAATGCGAGAATTTGAACAAATGGAAATGCAGTTTTTTATCAAACCAGGCACTCAAAAAGAATGGTATGAACAATGGAAACAAACGCGTTTAAAGTGGCACTTGAGTTTAGGGATGGGTGCCGAAAATTACCGTTTTCACGACCATGAAAAATTAGCTCATTATGCAGATGCTGCAGCAGATATTGAATTTAAATTTCCTTTCGGATTTAAAGAGTTAGAAGGAATTCACTCTCGAACAGATTTCGATTTAAAAGCACACGAACAGTATTCTGGAAAAAAATTACACTATTTTGATCCAGAAGAAAATAAAAGTTATGTACCTTATGTTGTAGAAACTTCTGTTGGTTTAGACAGAATGTTTTTAGCTGTTTTCTCTAATTCTTTGCAAGAAGAAGCGCTTGAAAACGGAACTTCAAGAACGGTTTTGCGTTTGCCTGCAGTTTTAGCACCATACAAAGCTGCTATTTTGCCATTGGTAAAAAAAGACGGTTTACCAGAAATAGCACGTGAAATTTTTGAGGATCTAAAATGGGAGTTTAATGTTGATTATGACGAAAAAGATGCTGTTGGAAGACGTTATAGGAGACAAGACGCTAATGGAACGCCATTTTGCATCACTGTGGATCATGAAACGTTGCAAGACAATTCAGTAACGATCAGACATAGAGATTCTATGGAACAAAAACGTGTTGCTATTGCTGATGTAAAAGCAATTATAAAAGCGGAAGTTGATGTAAAAACGTGGTTACAAAGAATGTAATACCAGCTACAATATCATAAAAAACGCATCTTTTTCAAGATGCGTTTTTTATGATCACTTATTTTGTTTTACAAGTCGAAATTCCTAAAGGAGCATACAAAGGACAAAAACTAATAAAACTTGTCGCTAAAAAAACACCTCCTAAAATCAGTAAAATCAATCCTAAAGTTCCTGAAATTGTACCTGTAAAATACAAAACAGCAATCACTACAGCTATGAAGCTACGAATGATTTTGTCTGTTGGACCCATGTTTTTTTTCATAAATTTATTTTTTTTAACTGTTCTATAAAATTAATGAAAAAAAGCCAAAAACATTGTTTTTGGCTTTTTATTATTTTAATTTAAAAGATATAAGCTTTTTAAAATCTCCATCCAACATTCAGACCTAATCTTGGTACAATTACAGGCGAATCTGTGCCAAATAAATTACGCCCTAAACCCCCATACACATCAATAACTAAGCCACCTGATGCAAAATATTTCATACCCACAGCAACTCCCAATGCACCATCAGTATATGAAATGTCATAATTTCCAGAATCTTTGATGGTTTCTTTTTTTCCAGAATTGATTCCTACAAAGCCTTCTCCAAATAAATTCCATTCAGCACTAGTTGTAAAATAATGACGATAATATGGTGTAATCATCGAGTTTTCGTTGAAGCGGAAACTGACATCTTGTTTGGCTAAATTGAACAATGCAGAAACACCTATAGAGGATTCTTCAGATAAATATTTTTCATACGAAAACTCCAAACTTCTTATAATCAAAGCATCAGCAACATCCAACTTAATTTCTTGTTGTGAAAAACCTAATAAACTTATTAGTAATGCAAAGGCTAAAAATATTTTTTTCATGATTTTTTAAATTATAGTACTATCTTATTAAAATACATTGTTACTAAAAACGATATCCTAGAGAAATCCCCCCTCTTGAAATAATTTCGTTATCAAGGAAATCATTATTATTTTTGGATAGGTTTCTTCCTACACCTAGAAGAACTTCTGCAGTAAATCCGGATTTGATTATAAATTTACCTCCAACTGAAATACCCAAAGCGAAATTCGTTTCTGATTTAATTTCGTTATTTCCGTTAAAAAAATATATTTCGTCTTCATAACTGTTTAGCATACCAAAACCCTCCACAAAAAATCCCCTTGCAAATCTAGTTTCAGAAAAAAACCAACGATAATATGGGGTGAAAGAAAACTTTTTTGGAAAGTAAATAGTAGAATTGACATCATTAAAATTAAAAAAGATACTAGCACCAAATGAAGAGTCTTTATTCAGTAAGTATTCATAACTTAAATCTATGGAGGAAAATACAATTAAGCTAAAAGCATTTAATTTTAATTCGTGTTTTTTATTGATATCTTGGGGATACTTTTCATCTTTTTCTTGTGCTCTAAAACTTTGTGTTAAAAGACACAATGTTAAAGCAAAAATCATTTTTTTCATCTTTATTATAAAGGCTTAATTTAATAAACAAAACTACTAAATTTTTGGTCAGTAATTTTAAAATGATGAATTATATCAACATAAAACCACCTTTTAAAAGTATTTTTTTATTTTTAAAATCATCAAAATTAATGATTTGAGTATAATTTTCGTCTTTTTTACCTGAGGTAACCATTACTTTTTCAAAAATAGTTTCCTCATTTTTTTGAGATTTTATAACATAAATAAATGTTTGATTTTCTTCGGAATGAATTGCCGAATTTGGCAATCCAAATTCATTAGAACTTTCAAAAATAATTTTTGCTTCTACAAACATTCCTGCCATAAATTGTTGTTTTTCATCATCAATATGACCGTGAACTTTTACTGTTTTATTTTCATTAATTATGGTTCCAACCAAATAAACAGTGGCATCAAAATAAGCTTCAGCAGCTTCAGAAACTTTAAATTTAATCTTTTGTTCTTTTTTTATATTTAAAATATCTTTTTCAAAAATATTCAATTCTAAATGAATATGATTGGTATTTACAATCTCTAAAATTTCGCTTGCTGATGAAACAAAAGCTCCAGTGCTAGTCATTACTTTTGTGATATAACCCTCAATTGGCGCATACAAATTGATGCTAGCACTCATGTTTCCTTTTTCGACATCTGCTGGATTGATGTGCAACATTTCTAGTTTTTTTCGCAAACCATTGTAAACTGCCAAATTACTCTTATACGAACTTTCGGCTCTCAGATAGTTTTTTTCTGATGAAATTTGTTCGTTAAATAGTGTTTTTTGACGTTCAAATTCATTTTTTAAAAATCGATTTTGTGAAGCAACTTCCAAATAATTTTGCTGAATATCTATAATTTCAGTGTTAGTTAATTGTGCAACAAATTGTCCTTTTTTTACAAAATCTCCAATCAATAATGGAATTTTTGTGATATATCCACTTACAAAAGTACTTACACTTGCTCTGTTTTCTGGCGGAACATCAATCATACCATTGGCATTAACAATTGATAAAAATGGATGTTCGGCTATTGAACCAATTTCCATTTTTTCATTGTCAAATTGTTGTTTTGTAATTGTAATTTCATGGCTGTTTTCTGAATTTTCAGAGGTGATTTCTGCTGGAATTTCCTTTTTTACACAAGCTACAAATGCCAGTGAAAGTAAGAATATTGATATATTTTTCATGATTAAAATGTATTTAAAATAAGATGATTGATACTGATAACGGTTTGGTTGTAGCCATTTAAATTGTCTAAATATGACAATTCAATATCTTTGGCAGTTTCCAAACTTTGGATGTATTGAAAAAAGTCGATTTCACCTTCAGCAAAATTTCTATTCGCTGTTTTGATGATTTCTTCTTTCAACTTTTTCCCTTCTGATTCGTAATAATTGATGGCTTCCTCAAACTGATTCAACTTTGCTAAAAGTCCCTTGTAATTGCTTTCTAAACCAGTTTTATATTCTTTTTCTTTTTCAAAAATGGTGTTTTTTGCTATTTTTGATGCTTTTATTTTTGATGCATTTCCACCAAAAAACAACGGAATTTTTAGACCAATTTGATAGCCTCTTAGAAATGTATTTAATTGATTGTTTGTTCCTTGAAAATACTCTAAACTGATATCAGGTAACAAAGTTTGTTGTTCTTTTTTAAACAATGCATTTTGGACATCATTCGCTTTTGAAAAATAGTCCAACCCAAGATTTTGATTCGTAGCATTTTGTTGCAAAGCAAGTTTTGTTAAAGGTACATCAACAATATCAATAGCATCAATTTGAACCACACTTTTCAGTTGTTCTCTTGCCAATTCTACTTCTTGCAAAGTTTGTTTATACAAAGTTTGTAATTGTTTTTGTTTGGATTTTGCAGTAATCATTTCTAAATAATTGGTTTCACCTAATTGAAATCTACGTTCCGATTTTTTTGCAAAATCTTGATACAAACTATCCAAAAACTGATATGTTTTTGCTTTATTTTTGGCATAATTCAATTGATAAAAATGCATAGTAACTGCTTTTTCTAACTGATTTTTGGTGATATTATAGTTGGCTTGTTCTAAATTAGCTTGGGCTTTTTTCACCTTTTTATCAGCAAAATAGAATGTTGGAAATTTAAAATCTTGCGCAATGCCAAAAACACGAATTGGAAAATTATTGATAGCCAAATTATTCTCATCATAACTATAATACACACTCGTTTTGTCAATTTCAAAAGCACTCGAAATCAATGCTTTTTGTTCTTCAACTTTAGACAGTGAGGCTTTTAAACCCGAATTATTTTTTATGGCTACGCTGAGGGTTTCTTCCAAAGTTAGTTCAGATTGTGCATTTGAATTGGTGATAAAGAAAAAACCAATGAAAATTAAAAGCAGCTTTTTATTCATTTTTATGACTTTTTTTTCTTCAAACCAAGCATATAAAACCGGTAAAATAATCAACGTTAATACTGTTGCAGAAACCAAACCACCTACAACTACAGTCGCTAAAGGACGTTGAACTTCAGCACCTGCGTTTGTTGAAATAGCCATAGGTAAAAATCCTAAAGCAGCAGCAGCTGCAGTTAAAACTACAGGACGTAATCGTTCTTTAGTTCCTTTTTTGATGCGTTCTTCAATATCTTCAATGCCTTCTTCTTTGAGTTCTTTGAAATGTTCAATCAACACAATTCCGTTTAAAACAGCAATTCCAAAAAGGGCAATAAATCCAACACCTGCAGAAATACTAAAAGGTAAATCACGCACCCATAATAAAAAAACACCTCCAACTGCTGAGAGTGGAATAGCAGAATATACCAATAAAGCTTCTTTTATGGAGTTAAAAGCGAAGTATAACAGTAAAAAAATCAATGTCAGAGCAATGGGAACAGCTATCATCAATCTTGCTTTTGCACTTTGTAAATTTTCAAATTGTCCCCCATAAGTAATGCTGTAACCTGAAGGTAATTTCAATTTTTCATTGATAATTTTCTGAACATCATCAACTACAGATTGTAAATCTCTTTCACGTACATTGATTCCTACAACAATTCTACGTTTTGTATCATCTCTTGAAATTTTTGCAGGACCAGTAGTATATTTGATAGTTGCCAATTCACTCAAAGGGACTTTATTTCCATTAGGTGTATCAACATATAAATTTTCTAAACTTTCTAAGTTTTGACGTTGATCATTGTCAAATCGAATTGCCAAATCAAAACGTTTTTCACCTTCAAAAACGTTTCCAACAACACTTCCTGCAAAACCCATAGTTATCAATTGATTGATGTCTGCAATATTCAATCCATAACGTGCAATTTTACTTCGGTTATAAGAAACGCTCATTTGTGGCAATCCTTCTACTTTTTCAACAATAATGTCTGATGCACCAGGAACTTTTGATATTAAACTTTTAATTTCCTCTGCTTTTGCAGCTAAAATGGATAAGTCTTCTCCGAAAATTTTCACAGCAACATCTGCTCTTACACCAGTAATGAGCTCGTTGAAACGCATTTCAATAGGTTGTGTAAATTCAATTTCCAATCCTGGAATCACTGCTAATGCTTCTTTAAATTTATTTGCCAATTCGTCTTTACTTTCGGCACTTGTCCATTCACTTTTTGGCTTTAGCTTGATAATTACATCACTTTCTTCCATTGACATTGGATCTGTTGGTACTTCTGCAGCACCAATTCTACTCACAACTTGATCAACTTCTGGGAAGTTTTTCAATAAAATTTGTTCAATTTTAGTCGTTGTTTCGATTGTTTTTCTCAAAGAAGTTCCTGTTTTTAAAACCGGTTGAATTACAAAATCACCTTCATCTAGGGTTGGTACAAATTCTCCCCCCATTCTACTGAACAGAAAAACACTTGTTGCAAGTAGAAAAATAGCGATAGAAACTACTGCTTTTTTATGAGCTAAAGCCCAATGAATAGAGGGTTTGTAAAAATGATTCAACAATTTCATCAAACGAACAGAAATGTTGTTTTTACCCGGTTTTTCAGGTTTTAAAAACAGTGATGAAACTACAGGAACATAGGTTAAACATAAAATCATAGCGCCAACCAACGCAAAACTAAATGTCATTGCCATTGGTTTGAACATTTTTCCTTCAACACCACTCAAGGATAAAATCGGAATGAAAACAATCAATATAATGAGCTGTCCAAAAATGGCAGAATTCATCATTTTTGAGGCACTTTTTAGGGTGATTTTATCTACTTCATCTTGTTTTTCTTCTTTAGATAAAAGCCCTAATTTTTCACTTTCTCTCATGATTCGAAAGGCAATAAACTCAACAATAATAACGGCTCCATCAATGATAATTCCAAAGTCAATTGCACCTAAACTCATCAAATTGGCATCAACACCAAACAAATACATCAAGGAAATTGCGAATAATAAACTTAGAGGAATTACGGATGCAACTACCAATCCAGAGCGTAAATTACCAAGTAACAAAACCACTACAAAAATTACAATTAACGATCCTAAAATTAGGTTTTCAGAAACTGTAAATGTGGTTTTTCCAATCAATTCACTGCGTTCTAAAAAAGGATTTATATACACTCCTTTAGGTAAAGAATTTTGAATTTCAGCAACACGCTCTTTAACTGCATCAATAATTTGTGATGAATTTCCGTCTTTCAACATCATGATTTGCCCCATTACTTTTTCGCCTTCACCATTTCCGGTGATAGCTCCAAAACGTGTGGCACTGCCAAAACCAACTTTGGCAACATCTTTTATATAGATAGGATTTCCATCATTTTTCACCACGATATTTTCGATATCTTCAAAGCTTTTTACCAAACCTTCTCCTCGAATAAAAAAAGTTTCATTGGTTTTTTCGATGTAACCACCACCAGCAACACTATTGTTTTTTTCTAAGGCTGTAAAAATATCAGAAATGGAGATATTCATGGCAACCAATTTTTTTGGATTGATAGCAACTTCGTATTGTTTTAAATATCCACCCCAAGTATTTACTTCAACAACTCCAGGAATTCCTGACAATTGACGACGAACCACCCAATCTTGAATAGTTCTCAAATCAGTTACTGAATAGCGATCTTTGAATTCGGGTTTTACATCTAAAATGTATTGATAAATTTCGCCTAAACCAGTCGTTATTGGCCCCATTTCTGGAGTTCCAAAACCTTTTGGGATTTTTTCTGAAGCTGTTTTTATTTTTTCAGCAATCAATTGTCTTGGTAAATAGGTGCCAATTTCATCTGTAAAAATGATGGTTACTACAGATAACCCGAATTTAGAAACAGAACGAATTTCTTCAACTCCAGGCAAATTTGCCATCTCTAATTCTACAGGATATGTGATGAATTGTTCTACATCTTGCGTGGAAAGATTTCGTGAAGTGGTAATCACTTGCACTTGATTGTTGGTAATGTCTGGAACAGCACCAATTGGAATTCTTATTAATGAGAAAAATCCAAAGCCTATTATAAAGGCAGTAAAAAGAAAGGTAATCAGTTTATTTTTTAAACTGAATTTGATAATATTTTCTAACATTATACATAATAAATTTAAGAGTTGTAATTTTCCGACTATAAAGGAGGAACTGTTTTCTAAAATAAATTATGAGTATTTTGGTGGTTGAAAAATAGTCGGTTTTTCAAAGGTTGATTCGCTTTCTTCGTAAAAAAAGCAAGGTTTTGAAAATACGTTTTTTGGAATCTTCAGTTCAAATTTGTGAGAATTTAATTCTAGAACTGGTGAAATGTGATTGAAATGAGAAATACCTTGTTTAAAAGGTAAGTCATGATGTTCTTGGTGTTGTTTATCTGCTGGAATTTCTCTTTCAATATAATGTTCAATGACAAAGTCGACAAAAGAATCACCATATTTTTCTTGATGCAATTTAGCATGATTTAAAAGTACACTGAGTTTGTCAATGTCTTTAAAATCAATGTGTAAACTTTGTAAAAGTACTAAGTTTGTTAATATGATTGCGATTGTTTTCATCTTTGGATATACAATATTAGATATTTTTTTCTGATAAAAAATTATAACCTTGTTAATTTAATTTTAAAAGACGGCTCTCAATTGCACATTTCCCGTATGAATTGTTTTCGAATTTTCACTTTTTCTTCCCAAATAATTCAATTGCAGATTTAAAAATGAATTTAATTTTTTATTAAACAATACATTCCACGTATAGTTTTTGCCAGCTTGCAAACCTTCTAACATTTGGTATGCAACAGGCGAATTCGCACTTCCTGTAAAATCGTTTAAAAACATTGTTACATTAGCAGATATTTGATTGCTATTTTCACCTATGTAAAAATATTCCAACCCAAATTTTTGCTGTTGTAATTGTTCTAAATTTTGGATGTTATTTTGCTTATTTTTAAAGTGATAAAATGCGGAAAACCTATTGTTTTGACTGTATAAAAAACTGATTTTTGGTTCAATTTCATAGGAATTAATTTCATAATTTCTATCGTCAAAATTTTCTGTGGTTAAGTCATTATTCGTGAGTTTTCCTGACACATCAATCAACCAAAAATTGGCAAATTTATGTGCATAATCCAATTGATGTAATGAAATACTATTTTCTTGATTGCCAATTAAATATTGTTGTTTTAAACGTGAATCTCCATAGGTAAAAGTCACACTGTGATTTTGCAAATCTTTATGATAAAACAAGCTGTTTTTAAAGTTGTAATTCAATCCAATAAGTGCATCACTATTCGTATCAAAAGGGTTCAATTGAAAGGTGTTTTCTGTACGTTCCTGCTCATTTTCAACAGTTAAAAAAGTGCTGTTGTAAAAGTGAGATATTAGCTTTTTCAATCCTGATTTTACAGCCCAATTTTTCGGATTTATAGTGATTTTTTGCTTAAAACTTGCCTTTTGTGTGGCCAAAAATCGCAAGTTGGGTTTTGGTAAACGCAAATATTCAGCTTGATCTTGAAATTGTGCAATTTCAAATTCATTAAAATCCTGAATTCCATCATTATTATAATCAATCCAGGTATAAAATCCCAAACCAGGTTCTGTTTTTACATAGATAAAATCTTGTCTAGCAACATTGCCTGAAGAAGTTTCGTAAATCATAGATAAATTGATAGAACTATCAAATAGATTCTGACTAAATACAATTCTTGAATTCAGTGTTTTTTCATCTTCTGTAAAACTATTTTCAGTGATTCTATAATTCGCAAAAATGCTCAAATTTGTTTGTTTACTTTTGATGAGCTTGCTATCAATATAAAAAGTTTTTCGGTTGTTGATTTCTGCAAATTGATTGGATTTGATACTATCATTTGTGCGATAATTGACACCAAATTTTGTAAAAATTCCTGTGGTGTCTCCAACTCCCCAATACCCTTCATATTCTTTAAAACGATGACTTGTATTGACAAATTCGTTACTATTGATATCTTTTCTTGAGTTATTTTCGAAGTTTACAAAACTGCCAATCCATGATTTTTGAAAGCGATGTTCAATGGTAGCTTTTGCCACGTAAAACGAATTGTCTTCTAAAGTTGAGGTGTTTGTAAGAAAACTTCCTTTTCCAGAAAAAGTAGTATTTTTCACATTGAATTTTGCCTGAATTTCATTTTTATTTCCCTTAAAAGCCGATGTATATTGCAAGTTTTCATATTTATACAACAACAAATGTTGTTCATTTTTTTGCAATAAAACTTCTGATTGAAAAAAGTTTTTGGTGGGTGTGTTTGTTAAAATATTCCATTCTCTGTTAAATTCGATAGGTTCCCAACGTTGAATGGTTTGGAAATTTCGTTGCACAAACTGATGATTGATAGTGCTTTTTAACTGCCATTTTTTATCAATATAGGTTTGTTGCCAACCAATTGTTGCTGCAATAGCTACATTTTCATTATCATCAATACTAGAGAATAAATTTTTATCATTGTTTGAAACTGCTATTTCAGTATTTAATTTTGTTTTTTCTGTTGGAGTAAAATCAGATTTTACCACGAAAGCTTGCATTTTATTAGGTGGAATCAATCGAATAATTGGACTAAAATCTCCTTTATTTATGCCAACAAACATAAAAATATTTCCAATGGCAGTGGTTCTATCTAACTGATAATTACCATTATTTGGACCAACATTAGAGAAACTCACAAAGTACAATTCATCACTTGGATTTGTAGAATATTCAAAGATTTCAGTTGCTCCTTGCAGAGTTTTTTTATACAAAATTTTATTGTCATCATAAGTGTCCAAAAAAGCACTCTCTGCAATCATTTCTGCAACATTATTCCCTGCAGTTGCTAAAATTTCTTTTTGTTCGATGGTTAAACTTTGTTGTAAAGGTTGGTTTTTCGCATCATTTTCTGAGTAGAAAAAACCACTGATGGTAAATTTATCTCTCTTATAAGAAGCTTCTTCAAAAGTTACAAATCTTGTGTAATTGCGTTCAGCATATTGAAATTCAATCGTAATTCGCATATCATTTGTAATTGGAAACCTAGTATTAAAAATAATTTCACCCAAATTATAATTGATGACATACTCTTTATTTTCTCCACGTTGAATTAAAACACCATTCACAAATACTTTTTCACTGCCTTCAATAATCAAAATAACAGCTTCGTTATTAGCACCAAAAAGTTTGTACGGACCCTGATTTCCTTCTACAGCCGTAAAGCGGAAATTGTTGAATTTTCCTCTTACAACTGCACCAGAAGCAGCCACTTTAAAATTCTCAGTAATATTTGCTTTCACTTGCAACCCCGAAATTTGTTTGTTGATGGGCATGAACAAACTTTCAGTGTTTTCTAGTGCAATATCACCCGCTTTTACACGCCAATTCTCACTAAACATTTCAATAAAAATTCGATCAAAATCAGTTAAATTTTGAGAATATCCATTTTGTTGAATGGGAATATTGGTATCGAAAATCTTTGCTCGCAAACTGATATTTTCTGATAATTTTCCTGAAATTTCTAAATCCAAAGAAGCATTGGTTACCGCATTTTGATTATTCCCTGAAGTAACCCCTCTTGTGATAAATCCGCGTGTTTGCAACCCTTCAAAAAGTACGACTTCTGAATTTTTTTTATTGGTGGTTAAACTATATAAAACGCCATCGTTATTGATGTTTGGTAAAATTCGATTTTCATCAAAAGGAGTATATATTTTGGTAATAAAATCAGGAATTCTAAAATAACTTACGGTAATTACTGGATATTTTTTTGAGTTGATAACCAATAACGCGTTACTAAAATCAACCAGATATTCATTGGTAGGAATTGGTTTTTTTAAGCTGTCCAAAACCAAGAATTTTTGAGGATTGATGGCGACAGAATCTAGTAGAAGGCTGTCTTTTTTGAGTTCAAAAGTTTTTGCTCTAAAATCGCTAGAAATCGTTTGTGATTGTATAGAAAATCCAATCACAAAAACAGCGAAAAATAGTATTTTTTGAAACATATAAACGTGTTATCTAGCTAACGTAAAAATATGTTTTTATGTTTTAACCGTTAGAAAATTAAAAAAATGTTTTTTGTTTCACAGGATTCTCATGCGCTAACAACCATTTTTTACGCCAAATTCCTGCTGAAAAACCAGTTAATGAACCATCAGAACCCAAAACTCTGTGACACGGAATTACAATTAAAATAGGATTTTTTCCATTGGCAGCAGCAACAGCTCTAATCGCTTTTTTATCGCCTAAATGAGAACTTTGTTCTAGATAAGAAGTCGTTTTTCCGAAAGGAATTTGTAGTAGAGATTTCCATACTTTTAGTTGAAAAGCTGTTCCTTTTGGATTAACGGTAAGTTCAAATTCGGTTCTAGATCCTTCAAAATATTCCTTTAATTGAGTTTTACAATCCTGCAAACAATTAGGAGTTTCAGTATGTAACAAATCATTAGAAATACTTTCTTCATCTAAAATACTCACAGATTGAATGCCGTTTGCATCGCCAGTAATTTTTGCAATTCCAATTGGAGTTTTGAGAAATGTTGCTTCAACCATCATATTCCAAAAACGTCTTTAGAATTTTGCGTAGTAATCGAGGCAATTTCATCAAATGATAGTCCGTAAATGGTTGTTAGTTTGTCAACTATTTCAGTGATGTAGGCACTTTCGTTTCTTTTTCCTCTGTAAGGAATAGGCGCTAAATAAGGGGAGTCTGTTTCTAAAACAATATGTTTGATGTCTATATCTTTTAAAAATTGATCAATTTTGCCATTTTTAAACGTAATAACACCACCAATACCTAATTTCATATGGTAAGAAATCGCTTTTTCAGCTTGTTCTTTTGTGCCTGTAAAGCAATGAAAAATCCCATATAAATCATCGCTTTTTTCACTTTCTAACACTTCAAAAATTTCATCAAAAGCTTCTCTGCAATGAATCACAACTGGCCATTTTTTTTCTTTTGCCCATTGAATTTGCGTTTTAAAAGCCTCTTTTTGCTGCTTTAAAAAACTTTTGTCCCAATACAAATCAATCCCAATTTCGCCAATGGCATAAAAATGTCTTTTATCAATCCATTTTTTTACCTGTGCCAATTCATCTAAGTAATTTTTATTCACAGAAGTTGGATGCAACCCCATCATTAAAAACACATCTTCGGGAAAATCTTTCTCTAGTTGAAACATACTTTTTGAATACGAAGAATCAATTGCGGGAATAAAAAAACGAGACACACCCGCTTTTTTTGCGCGTTGAATCATGGCTTTCCGGTCTTCATCAAATTGTTCTGAATATAAGTGGGTGTGTGTATCTGTAATCATTTTTAATGAAAATTTTCGTCAGCAAAACTACTAAAAACCAATTTAGAATGCTATTGAAACCTATTTTTTAAAACGTATCTTTGCAAAAAATACAAACCATGAATTTTTCAGACTTAGACCTTTCAAACCAATTGCAATACGCTATTGGCGACTTAGGATTTAAAAATCCAACGCCAATTCAGTATGAGGCATTTTCGGTTATAAGATCAGGAAAAGATGTGGTTGGAATTGCACAAACAGGAACAGGAAAAACATTTGCTTACATGTTGCCAATTTTAAGAGATTTACCTTTTTTAAAAACGCAACATCCAAGGATTTTGGTTTTAGTTCCAACTCGTGAATTGGTTATTCAAGCAGTTGAGGATATCGAAAAATTAGCTAAATACCTTGATATACGTGTTTTAGGGGTTTATGGTGGTGTCAATATCAATACTCAAAAACAAGGAATTGCGCAAGGTCAGGATATCATTGTGGCAACTCCTGGACGTTTATATGATTTGGCTTTGAGCAATGTTTTGAAACTTAAAACCATTCAAAAATTGGTGATTGATGAGGTTGATGTAATGTTAGATTTAGGTTTCAGATTCCAATTGATGAATATTTTTGATTTGTTACCAGAAAAAAGACAAAATATTTTATTTTCTGCAACAATGACTGAAGATGTAGGTGTTTTGATTGATGATTTTTTTAAAAATCCTGAGAAAATTTCGATTGCAGTGAGTGGAACTCCTCTTGAAAACATTACACAAGTATCTTATAATATTCCAAATTTTTTCACAAAAGTAAACTTGCTGCACCATCTTTTAAAAGACAAAACAACATTTAATAAAGTGCTAATTTTTGTGGGCTATAAAAGAACCGCAGATTTGTTATTTAAGCATTTAGAACCTGTTTTTGGAAACGAATCTTGTGTGATTCACTCTAATAAAACTCAAAATTATAGAATTCGTTCTATCAAACAATTTGATGCAGGTTTTAACCGAATTTTATTAGCGACAGATGTCATGGCTCGTGGTTTGGATTTTGATAATGTGAGTCATGTAATCAATTTTGATACTCCTGACTTTCCTGAAAATTATATGCACAGAATTGGTAGAACGGGACGTGCTGAGAAAGAAGGAACAGCCATTTTATTATCTACAGAAAAAGAACAACCATTTAAAATGCAAATAGAAACTTTGATGGATTTTAAAATTCCGATTTTGGAACTCCCAGAGACAGTGAAAATTTCAGATGTTTTAACTGATGATGAACGCCCAAGAGAGGAAAATGAACAATCTAAAAACAGAACAGGAATTGAATATGTTCCTGGCGAAGCATTTCATGAAAAAAGTGAGAAAAACAGCAAAGTAAATTTAGGCGGTTCTTATCGAAGAGAAATTGCGAAAAAGTATAAGAAGCCAAAAACTAGAGGGGATAAAAATTACAATAAACGAAATAAAAAGTAGCAATGCGAATTTTAACCAAGCAAGAATTGCATAATTTGGCAATGAATATTGTAGGAGAAAAGCTTGTCGGAATGGGTTTTGAATTTCAAGCCATTAATAGTCAGTTAAAAAGACATCCACAGTTTGTATTGTTTAAAAAAGGCGAACCTACCATTTTTGTATTGGTAAAAGCTACTAACAATTTGCAAAATCCCAATGAGTTTGATACAATTTGGATGGAAACTTTTGTTTCACATGCGAAACAACAAAATGCCAAAGTTTGGTTTGCTGGTGTTGGCATTGCCAATGCAGAGAGTGTTGAAAATCCTGTTTTTAAAGACCAACCTTATTATGTGGCTTTTGATGATTTTGTAAAAGTTTCATAACAATTTTTAAATTATAATTTTACTAAAAAAAAACCATCTGAATATTCAGATGGTTTTTTGTTTTAAATCGATTGAAAGTTATTTACCATTTTGCTCTAGTAAATTAAAAAACTGATCTAATTTAGGCATGATAATAATTTTGGTTCTTCTGTTTTTTGCTTTGTTTTCAGCAGTATCATTTGGTACTAATGGAATGTATTGACTTCTTCCTGCAGCGATTAATCTTTCTGGTTTTACACTATATTTTGTTTGTAAAACTCTTGTGATTGAAGTTGCTCTCATCACAGACAAATCCCAGTTGTCTTGAATTAAATCTTTTTTGATTGGAGTTGAGTCTGTGTGACCTTCAATCATAACTTCCATTTTAGGTTGATCATTGATTACTTTTGCAATTTTTTCTAACACTGTGTATGCATTATCAGAAATGTTGTAGCTTCCACTTTTAAACAAAAATTTATCAGAAATAGAAATCATTACAACTGTTTTTTCAACATTAACTTCAATGTCTTTATCTTGAATGCCTTCAGTTAAATTTTTAGTTAAATGATATTTGATAGCAAGATTTAAAGAATCTTTAGCAGTCATTGCGTCTCTTATACCATTGATATACTTGTCTTTTTCACTCAACTGTGAAATTACATTTTTAATGTTATCAGAAGATGATTGTGTTAAAACAGTTAAATTTTCTACTTGTTTTAAAGCTGTTTTTTTATCTTCTTGCAAGTATTTCACTTGTTCAGTCAAAGCAAACATTTTTGTATCTTCTTTTTCTTTTTCAATCAAACATTTTTGGAGGTTTGCTTTCACATCAACTAATTCAGTCTGAGTTTTGTCATGTTTTGCTTGTAATTCAACAAATTCTTTTTTAGATACACATGAACTAATAAGAATTGCCATTACGAATAAGATTATGATTTTTTTCATGATTTACATATTAAATTTAGATAACAAATTTAACAAAAACTGCCGATAAATGGTTGGTTAATCCATATTTTATGAAAATTTTAAATACTATTTTTGTACAAAAATCATAAAATCCATGAAAACAAAAATTACTGTCATATTTATTATTTTTTTAGCAATTTTTTTGGGTTGTAATAGAAATGTTGAAAAAAAAGACTTTGTTTTGCAAGGTGATGTTTTTGGCACAACATATAAAATTACTTATTTAAATGCATCAAAAAACTATCAAAAGTCACTTGATAGTTTATTTTTAGCATTTAATCAATCATTATCTACCTATATTCCAACTTCTGACATAAGTAAAATTAATGATGGAGATTTAACGATTGATGTAGATGATTTTTTTGTGGAGGTTTTTGAAAAGTCAAAAAGAATTCATCAAGAAACTGATGGTTTTTTTGATCCAACAGTTGGAAACTTAGTAAATGCCTACGGATTTGGTCCTGAGAAGGGTAATTTTACTTTATCAGATTCATTAATCAATGAATTCATGAAAGATATTGGGTTTGAAAAAGTTTCCTTAAAGGATAGAAAGATTAATAAAGAAAATCCTAACGTTTACTTAGATTTCAATTCTATTGCCAAAGGTTTTGCTATTGATATTATTGCCCGTTTTTTCGATTCAAAAAAAGTGGATAATTATTTGATTGAAATTGGTGGAGAAATAAGATCCAAAGGCAGCAAAAAAGACAACAAGCCTTGGGTAATTCAAATCGTAAATCCAGCTAATATTCAAGATGAAAATGGATTTACAATTTTAAAACTTGCTGATATTTCAATGGCAACTTCCGGAAATTATAGAAAATATAGAGTAACTGATGATGGAAAAAAATACGTTCATACCATCAATCCTAAGACAGGATTAGCAACTGAAAGTAATTTGTTAAGTGCTTCAGTATTTACAAAAACAAATTGCGCCGACGCAGATGCATATGCAACAGCTTTTATGGCAATGGGTTTTGAAAAATCTAAACAATTTTTAGAAAAAAATCTTGATATTAAAGCAATACTTATTTACACAGACGAATTTAAAAATATTCAAGTTTTTGATACTTTTTATAAAGACTAATTTTTATAGCATACTGGCAATATTTCGCCTTTCATCAGACAAAATCGTTCTAGTTTTTTTAGAGCGATTTTTTTTGTGTAGTCAATTTCATTTACTTTAAAACCTATCTCTCTTAGTCTGTCAAAATAATCTTTCCCATAAACTCTAACATGATCATACTGCCCAAAAATTTTGGCTCTTTCTTTTTTGTCAGTGATCGAATTGTCTTCAAAAGTAATATCTCTCTTTAGATCTTGTGGAACTTGAAAAATTCCAAATCCGCCTTTTTTCATAACTCTGAATAATTCTTGCATGGCTTTTGTATCATCAGGAATGTGTTCTAAAACATGGTTGCAAAAAATGACATCAAACGAATTATCTTCAAAAGGGAGATTGCAAATATCTGCTTTTACATCAGCAATGGGCGATTCTAAATCACTTGTGACATACTCTAAATTTTGCTGTTTTTTAAATATGGATAAAAAGCATTGTTCAGGAGCAATGTGTAGTGTTTTAAGTTTTTTTGTTGATGTAAAAAAATCAGTTTCATCTCTTAAAAAAAGCCACATTAATCGGTGTCTTTCTAATGATAATGTTGATGGAGAAAGTGCATTTTCGCGTTGTTTTCCATAACCATAAGGCAACATTTTTCGAAAACTTTTTCCATCAATTGGATCTGTAAAGTTGTTTCCTTTCAGGTAAAATGTAATGATTGGACGAACCCAATAACTAACTGTAATTAGCCAAGGCCTTGAAATATTATTTAATAGTATTTTAAAGATTTTTTTCAAGAAAGTATCATTTATAATCTTCTCTTACAGGGCAAAAAACATCAGATAATTTGCAAGCAGTAATGGCTTTTCCTCCATGTTTTGCAAACGAAGGAATTGTAACTAACATTCCAGGAGTATAAATTTTTGTAACACCATCAACACTCATTTCAAATTCGCCTTCAATTATTTGAGTAGTCTGTTCGTGCACATGCGAATGAATTGGAATTTCAGCACCAGCTTCAACTTCCCAAAAAGCAAGCGTAAAGGTTTCCATATGAACAAATCTTCCTTTATAGCCTTTTACAATTTCTTTTTGTACGATATCTTGAATGTTCATTTTTATAATATTATACTTTTTGTCTGAATTCTTTTTCTTCGTCAGAAACGATTCCTAATGCATCATAAATGAATTGAAATGTAGAAAGTAATTCTGGTTTTCCATTTACAATAGCCACATTATGCTCAAAATGAGCAGAAGGTTTTCCATCTAAAGTAGTGATTGTCCATCCATCTTTGTGTTGCTTAATTCTATGAGTTCCCATATTTGTCATGGGTTCAATGGCCACAGTCATGCCTTCTAAGAATTTTTTTCCAACACCTTTTCTGCCGTAATTTGGCATTTCAGGATCTTCGTGCATTTTGCGCCCTAAACCATGACCAACCAATTCTCTTACAACTCCAAAACCGTATTTTTCTGTAAAATTTTGGATGGCAAATCCAACATCTCCAACTCTGTTTCCTGCTCTAAACTCTTTAATTCCAATATATAAACTTTGTTTGGTGATGTCTAATAATTTTTGAGTTGCTGCCTCAATTTCACCTACTGCAAAAGTATAAGCATGATCACCATAAAATCCGTTTTTAATAGCACCACAATCAATTGAAATAATATCTCCTTCTTGTAACGGTACTTTGTTTGGAATTCCGTGAACAACTTGTGAGTTTGGACTCATGCAAAGTGTATTTGGGAAGTCATACAATCCTAAAAATCCGGGAATTGCCCCTTGTTCTCTGATGAAATCTTCAGCTAATTTGTCCAGATATAAAGTAGAAACACCAGGTTTTACTTCTTTAGCAAGCATGCCTAAAGTCTTAGAGACCACTAATGCGCTTTCACGCATAATTTCTATTTCTTCTTTGGTTTTAATTACAATCATTTTTCAATAAATAAAGCGCAAAGTTACTATATTTATTGGGAAATTGATTTATTTATAATCTACGTAAGAATGCTTGTAAGACTGACCAGAAACAATTTTTAAGAAGTCCTTTTCAATTGTTTCTTTTGGATATTCTACAAAACGCCCAATTTCTTTACCATTTTTTAAAAAAATAATGGTAGGAACTCTAAAAATAGTGAGGTCTTTTTCGTAATCATCATATTTTTTTGATCTGTCAACTCCAATCAACTGCAAATAATTGACATCAAACGCTGTTTCATCTAAAATTTTATAAAATCCAGGAATTTCTCTTCTGCTATCACCACACCAAGTTCCCATAAAAACTTTGATGGTTAGTTGATGAATATGTTTTGATATTTCGTTAACTACCTGTTTGTTAGTTGTATATTCTTCATATCGGCTATCAAACCATTCTTTATAAGCACTGTCTTGAAAATCAAATCTGTTGGCAATTCCTACTAAATATCCATTAGCATCTTTTTTTGCAGTTACTGTATCTTTAAAAGGAATTCTTGAAGGAATTTCAGTTTCTTTTTTTTCGATGTTTGGTATTCGCACAATTGATTTTTTATCAACACTTTTACATCCAAAAACACAAATAATCAATCCTAAAAAAAACCATTTTTGTATCATTATACCAATGATTTTTGAGTCATTTCTGCAGGTTGTTGTATACCCATTAATGCTAAAATTGTTGGAGCAATATCGCCCAAAACACCACTTTTTATAGATTTAATTTCATCATCAATCAGAATAAAAGGAACAGGATTTGTAGTGTGTGAAGTGTGGGGTGAACCGTCAGGATTCATCATGGTTTCACAGTTTCCATGATCCGCAATTAAAAGCGTTGAATATCCATTTTCCAAACCAGTTTCTATGACATCTTTTGCACAAATATCAACAGCTTCACAAGCTTTTATAGCTGCCTCCATGATTCCTGTATGGCCTACCATATCTCCATTTGCAAAATTTAAACACACAAAATCAGCTTCACCCGTTTTTAAATCTTCACACAATGCGTCACGCAATTCGTATGCGCTCATTTCGGGTTTTAAATCGTAGGTTGCTACTTTTGGAGAGTTTCTTAAAATTCTTTTTTCACCTTTAAAAGGTGTTTCTTGTCCACCAGAAAAGAAGAACGTTACGTGTGGATATTTTTCAGTTTCAGCAATTCTGATTTGTTTTTTCCCTGCTTTAGACAATACTTCTCCCAGGGTATTTTTCAAATTATCATTATTATAAATCACATTAATTCCTGAAAATGATTCATCATACAAGGTCATTGTTGTGAAATATAAATCCAGTTTTTTCATTCCAAATTCAGGAAAATCTTGCTGGGAAAGTGCATTTGTCAATTCTCTTCCTCTATCAGTTCTATAATTGAAGAAAATAACGACATCTCCTTCTTTAATTTGCGTTTTTGGAGCGCCATTTTCATCTGTTATGATGATAGGTTCTAAAAATTCATCGGTAATATTATTGCCATAATTTTTTTTGATGGATGCAACAGCATCTATGGTTTTTGTTCCGATGCCATTGACCATACAATCGTATGCTTTTTGAACACGTTCCCATCTATTATCTCTGTCCATGGCATAATAACGACCTGTTATTGTCGCTAATTCTCCAGTAGTTTTTTGCATGTATTCTTGCATATCATTGATGAAAAATGCGCCCGATTTTGGGTCGCAATCACGACCATCAGTAAAAGCGTGTAAAAAGACATTATCAACATTGTTTTCTTTGGCAACATCCAACAACCCTTTTAAATGATTGATGTGAGAGTGAATTCCGCCATCTGAAACCAATCCTAATAAATGTACATTTTTGTTATTTTCTTTGGCAAAATTGAAGGTGTCAATCAATACTTTTTCTTCGCCCAGAGTTTTTTCTCTAACAGCTTTGTTGATTCTTGCCAAATTTTGATACACAATTCTTCCTGCACCTAAATTCATGTGACCCACTTCAGAATTCCCCATTTGACCTTCTGGCAAACCCACATGTTCTCCATCAGTTCTCAATTCTGCATTCGGATATTTGTCATATAATGAGTTGATAAATGGTGTTTTTGCATTGTAAATTGCAGATACTTTTGGGTCTTGGGTGATTCCCCAACCATCCAAAATCATTAAAATTACTTTCTTATTCATTTTGAAGAAATTAAAGTGTAAAAATAAGAAAGATTTTATTGGGTTTGCTAAAATTTCACGAAAGCGTTAACGTAAATAGGTGGTTTTTATAAGTATTATCGATTTTTATAAAATGAATTTTTGAATAAATATTAGACACGAATTGCACAAATTGGCACTATTTTTTTTAGTTTGAGTATTAGCAAAATCCTTAAAATCCGTGGCGGAAAATTTAAGTTTTATTTAATGATGCATAGTTGTTTTCATTTATTACAAAATTCGTAATTTTACCAAGTAATTTTTATGAAATATACAATGGAATCCCATTTTGAACTCAATGAAATCACCAAAAAACTACCAAAACATTTACACAAATTTATTGTGAAACAACCATATGAGGAATATACACCTCAAAATCAGGCTGTTTGGCGTTATGTGATGCGAATGAATGTGGATTATTTGAGCAAAGTGGCGCATACTTCTTATGTAGCTGGACTAGAAAAAACGGGAATTTCTATCGAAAATATTCCGCACATGGAAGGCATGAACCGGATTTTGAAAGAAATTGGTTGGGCTGCAGTTTCTGTTGACGGATTTATACCACCAAATGCTTTTATGGAATTTCAAGCCTATAATGTATTGGTGATTGCCTCTGATATGCGAACGATTAATCACATAGAATATACTCCTGCACCCGATATTATTCATGAAGCTGCTGGTCATGCACCCATTATTGCCAATCCTGAATATGCTGAATATTTAAGACGATTTGGAGAAATTGGGAGCAAAGCCATTTCATCAGCCAAAGATTATGAAATGTATGAAGCTATTCGGTTATTGTCTATATTAAAAGAAGACCCAAATTCTACTGAAAGTGACATTGATGCAGCTCAATCAAGAGTAGAATGGTTGCAAGAAAATATGGGTGAATTATCGGAAATGGCTCAAATCAGAAATTTGCATTGGTGGACAGTGGAATATGGGTTGATTGGAAACCTAGAAAACCCCAAAATTTATGGTGCAGGATTGTTGTCATCTATTGGAGAAAGTACCTGGTGTATGCAAGATAAAGTGAAAAAAGTGGCCTATTCTTTAGAAGCTGCAAACATAAATTTTGACATCACAAAGCCTCAACCTCAATTGTTTGTAACTCCTGATTTTGCGTATTTAAGCCTGGTGTTGGATGAATTTGCAAACACAATGGCATTGAGAACTGGAGGAATCAAAGGGATTCAAAAGTTGATCAATTCCAAGAGTTTAGGAACGATTGAATTGACCACAGGAATTCAAATTTCGGGTGTTTTTACGAACGTAATTCAAGATAAAAATAACAAAGTTGCGTATTTTCAAACTTCGGGCGAAACTGCGTTGTCAAACAGAGATAAAGAATTGATTGGTCATGCGAAATCTCATCATGCAAATGGTTTTGGAAGTCCTGTTGGAAAATTGAAAGGAATTAATTTACCCATTGAAGACATGAGTCCAAGAGATTTGAAAGCATATGGAATTTATGAAGGCGAATTTATGATACTCGAATTTGAAAGTGGTGTGATTGTCAAAGGAAAAGCCATCACAGGAACTAGAGATTTGCGCGGAAAAATTTTATTAATCACTTTGGATGAATGCACAGTAACTTACAAAGACGAAATTTTGTTCAAGCCTGAATGGGGAATTTATGACATGGCTATTGGGAAAGAGGTGATTTCGGCCTATGCCGGTGCAGCAGATGTAAATTCTTTTGATGATATGAGCAAAGTGTCAAACACGAAAACGCATAAAATAACTTATTCAGATACAGAAAAAAGATTATTCTCAATTTATGAAGAAGTTCGTCAAATGAGAAATTCTAAGATTATTTTCGAACAACGTATTAAATCAATTCTTGAAGAAGTTTGTAAGAACTTTTCTGAGGATTGGTTGTTGTTATTAGAATTATATGAAATAGCTATGAAAAAAGAATTTACTATTCAAAATGATATCTTAAAAGTTTTGATTGATTTGAAAAGTAATAAAAGTTACACAAAATTGATTGAAAATGGTTTAATTTTGTGTCAACAATAAAAACAGATACAACATGGGTTTTTTTGACATGTTTAAAAGAAAAGATATGAGTGCAAATATTAAAGATTATTTAGAAAATGGCGCTGTCATTTTGGATGTAAGAACACAAGAAGAGTGGAATGAAGGGCATAGTAAAGGTGCAAAACACATTGTTTTAAATTTGGTTCCCATAAAAATTGACGAAATCAAATCTTGGAAAAAACCAATCATTGCTGTTTGTAGAAGTGGCGCAAGAAGTGGACAAGCAACGCAGTTTTTACAGCAACATGGTGTAGATGTTATTAATGGTGGTCCTTGGCAAAATGTGGATAGAGAGTTAGTATGATAAATTTTTCTTCCTACTGTAGATTTTTTTAATTTAATTTTTTTTAAAACTTATAATTTTTTAAAAAAAATTATAAGTTTTAAAAAATCTGTTCGTTAGCAGATAAAATATTAATTATATTTTAAAATAAATAAAGGGAAATCTTTCTTGAATTTTTCTTTTTTTACCTTCCAGATTGTCTAAAAACGCTTGATGTTTCTCTGAATTTTCGTCAAAAGGTTTGTGCAACAATCCTTTTTGAATGCTTTCTATTTCATTCATTATTAGAATAGATTCCTGAGAAAACCAAGTAGCTATGAATTTCTCCCAAATATATTGAATTGCAATTTGATTGGGATGAATCATGTCTTCCCCATAAAAACGATAATCGCGCAATTCGTCCATCATGATTTCATACGAAGGAAAATAAAAAACATTTTTATCTTTTAAAATGGTATGAATTGCAGCAATTAAATGTGCTTTACTTTGGGTATTTTCCACAAAACCATCTTTCAAATGTCTTACAGGTGAAACTGAGAAAATGAGCGTGATTTCAGGGTTTATAGATGTCAGAAAAGAGATGATATTTTCAATACTTTCTGAAATTTCGTTTATTGAAAGCAATTCTTTGACAAATTTATTTTGTGGAATTTTATGACAATTAGCGACAATTTCATCAGTTTCAGAAAAACGATATACCCAAGAAGTTCCAAAAGTAATGATGCAATGAGTGGTATTTTTGAGCGCTAAATGGGTTGATTCAATTCTTGAATTTAGGTTGGATAAAAGCGTTTCTTTGTTTGAAGAACTCAAACTGGAATGAGCGTCAAAGCAATGCCAACGTTCATTTTCAAAGAAAACATCGTCGTTAGAAAACACTTTTTTCGAGACGACTTGATGGATAAATTTCTCAATCGCCTTTGGGTGAAAAAAAATTCCAAAAGGATTTTGCAAATTTTGAAACTTAAAATAATCAAATTTCTCGCCGATATTTTCAGAAAAACAAGAACCCAACAACACCATTTTTGAATGGTAATTGATGGGCTTTTTCAATTGTTTTTGAAGCGGAATTTGGGTTTGAAGTTTCATCCTATTTTACATATTCCTTTGCTCTTTCCAACACTTTCGGAATTCCTCCAGGATTCTTTCCTCCTGCAGTGGCAAAGAAATTTTGACCACCCCCACCACCGTGAATAAGCTTTCCTAATTCGCTCACTACTTTTCCTGCATCATAAGCACGTTCATTTGCCAATTCTTTAGAAATATAACAGGTAATCATGGCTTTGTCTGGAGCTTGAGAAGTAGCAAAAACTAAAAACAAATTTTGGTGTTTTTGCCCCAAACCAAATGCAATATTTTTAATGCTATTCGCATCCAAATCAACTTTGGTTGCTAAAAACTGAACACCATTAATTTCTTGCAATTGATTATGAATGGTTTCTGCGACAGTTGCAGCTTTTTCTTTCAATAATTGTTCGATTTGTTTTTTTAGAACTGCATTCTCTTCCTGTAAATGTTGAACAGCTTTTACGGGCTCCTGAGCATTGTTCAATACATTTTTTATATCAGTAAGTGTCCTGTGCGTATCAACATAAAAGTTTTTTACGGCTTCATTAGTTATTGCCTCAATACGTCTGATTCCTGCAGCGACTGCACCTTCTGAAATAATTTTAAAATGCCAAATATCACTCGTGTTTTTCACATGAATACCACCACAAAGTTCTACTGATTTTCCAAATTTAATGCTTCTAACAGTGTCTCCATATTTTTCGCCAAAAAGCGCCATTGCTCCATCTTCAAGCGCTTCTTTAAGTGGAATATTCCTTTTTTCTTCTAATGGAAGTTTGCCTTCAATACGCGCATTTACAAAGTTTTCAATATTAAGCAATTCATCAGCAGTTAGTTTTGCAAAGTGCGAAAAATCAAAACGCATTGAAGCAGGTTTTACTAATGACCCCTTTTGTTCCACATGCGTACCTAAAATAGTCCGCAACGCTTGATGCAATAAATGCGTTGCAGAGTGATTGCTTGCAGATAATTTTCGATGTTCACTACTCACAACTGCTTGAAAAACAGCATTGATATCTTTTGGTAGATTTTTGGTATAATGAATAATTAAGTTGTTTTCTTTTTTGGTATCGATGATGTAAACCAAATCTCCTTGATCGTCTTTTAAAAATCCTTCATCACCCACTTGGCCTCCTCCTTCAGGATAAAAAGGCGTTAAATTAAACACCAATTGATACAATTCTCCTTCTTTTTTGGAGGTTATTTTTCGGTATTTGGTGATGTTAACTTCAGCTTCTAAATAGTCATAACCAACAAATTCTTCAAATGCATCTTCTCTAATTACAATCCAGTCTTCAGTAGTAGATTCACTTGCTGCTCTTGAACGATTTTTTTGTTTTTGCAATTCTTCTTGAAATCCTTTTTCGTCTAAAGTAAATCCTTTTTCAGCTAAAATTAACGAAGTTAAATCGATAGGAAAACCAAATGTGTCATACAATTCAAAGGCTTTTTCACCAGAAATTTCAGTCGATGTTGCTGACGAAATAATGCCATCCAACAACAATAATCCTAGCTCTAAAGTTCTTAAAAATGAAGTTTCCTCTTCTTTAATTACGTTTTCAATCAGCTGTTTTTGGTCTTTCAATTCTGGAAAAGCAACCCCCATTTTTTCACTCAATACGGTTGTCAATTGATACATAAATGGTTCTTTTTTGTCAAGAAAAGTAAATCCATAACGCACAGCACGTCTCAAAATTCTACGAATTACATACCCTGCACCAGTATTGCTAGGCAATTGTCCATCAGCAATTGAAAAAGCTACTGTTCTAATATGATCGCAAATTACGCGAATGGCTATATCTTGTTTTGGATTGTTGCCATATGTGGTGTTTGTAATGCTTTCAATTTTTCTGATAATTGGCGTAAAAACATCGGTATCATAATTGGATTGAACACCCTGTAAAACCATACACAAACGCTCAAAACCCATTCCTGTATCAATATGTTTATTGGGTAAATTTTCAAGTGAACTGTCTGCTTTTCTATTGAATTGCATAAACACCAAATTCCAGATTTCTACCACTTGAGGATGGTCATTGTTCACCAAATCTTTGCCATCAATTTTCGCTTTTTCTTCTTTTGAACGAATATCTACGTGAATTTCAGAACAAGGTCCACAAGGTCCTTGATCACCCATTTCCCAAAAATTGTCTTTTTTGTTTCCTTTCAAAATGCGTTCTTCAGGAATAAATTGCTTCCACAATTCATAGGCTTCAGTATCCATAGGAAGATTGTCTTCTTCACTACCCTCAAAAACAGTGACATATAATATGTCTTTGTCAATTTTGTAAACTTCGGTCAATAATTCCCAAGCCCAAGCAATCGCTTCTTTTTTGAAATAATCACCAAAAGACCAATTGCCCAACATTTCAAACAAGGTGTGATGATAGGTATCATACCCCACTTCTTCCAAATCATTATGTTTGCCAGAAACACGCAAACATTTTTGGGTATCTGCAATTCGAGTGTTTTTTGGAATTCCGTTTCCTAAAAAAAATTCTTTAAACGGTGCCATTCCTGAGTTTACAAACATCAAAGTTGGGTCGTCTTTAGGCACCAAAGGAGCTGAGGGAACGATTAAATGCAATTTTTCTTCAAAAAAGCGTAAAAAAGTAGCACGAATATCTTGAGATTTCATAAAGAATATGTTTCTAATTGAGGTTGAATAGTGTTAATTTATTTTAAAAAAACCATGTAAAAAAAAGTACTAATAAAATATTTTTTAGATTTGTAAGTTGATTAATATGGATTTTTAGTTAAAAACCTATTTAATAAGACAAAAATAGTACATTTAGCATTATGGCGAAAGTAAAATATTATTACGATGAACTTACATTATCTTACCGAAAAATTAAGGTAAAAAAAGGGGATCATTATCGAAGAATACTTTTTAGTTTTTTGGCGGTTATGCTGATTGCTTTTTTGGGATTTTTTACTTTTAGTCAGTTTATAATGTCTCCAAAACAACGGGCTCAAAAACGAGAGTTGGAAAATTTGAAATTGCATTACGATCTGTTAACCAATCGATTAGAGGAAACTGCTGCTATTTTGGATGAAATTCAACAACGAGACAACAATATTTACCGTAGTTATTTTGAAGCCAACCCTATTACTGAAGAACAGCGAAAAGCAGGTTTTGGGGGGGTTAATAGATACAAAGATTTGGAAGGTTATGACAATTCGCAATTGATTATCAATCTTACTAAAGAAGTTGATATTTTGTCAAAACAATTGGTGGTGCAATCAAAATCATTGGACGAGATTGTCGCTTTAGCAAAAGACAAAGAGAATATGTTGGCGTCAATTCCAGCAATTTTACCAGTAAAAAAGAAAGACTTTTATGTAGCTTCAGGGTTTCAAATGCGAATGCACCCTATTTTGAAAATTAACAAATTCCATAAAGGAATGGATTTTTCAGCAGCAAAAGGAACTCCCATTTATGCCTCAGGAAATGGCAGAGTTATTTTAGCTAAAAGGAGCAGTACTTACGGAAATGTTGTGTACATTAGTCACGGTTATGGATACCAAACAATTTATGCGCACATGAGTAAAATTGCCACTGTTAATGGAAAATATGTTAAAAGAGGTGACTTAATTGGGTATGTTGGCAATACCGGATTGTCAGTTTCTCCTCATTTGCATTATGAAGTGTTGAAAAATGGAGTTTCTTTGAATCCGATTAATTTTTATTATGGTGACTTAACCTTAGAAGAGTTTGCAGCATTGCAAAAGGCATCAGAAGAAAGTCAGTCTTTAGATTAACATATATGTACATAGATTTACCCGAAAAAAGATATTATAAAATTGGCGAAGTTGCACAGGCTTTTCAAGTTAACACATCCTTAATTCGTTTTTGGGAAAAAGAGTTTGATGTTTTAAAACCCAAAAAAAACGCCAAAGGGAATCGTCTTTTTACACAAGAGGATTTAAAAAATATCAAGATAATTTATAATTTGGTCAAAGAAAATGGCTTCACTTTAGAAGGGGCAAAACAAAAATTGAAAAAAAATCCGGCAGGAACTTTTAATAGTCACGAAATTATTAGCAGATTAGAGGCAGTAAAGGCAGAGCTGATTAAAATAAAAAATCAATTATAAATTGCATCCCATAAACGAAAAGCTTGTTGCCATAATTGTAACTTTATAACCAAAATCAAACAGCTAAGTTTGGAAAAAATACCACTGAGACCCTAAAAATTTGAGGTATTTAAATGCTTTTTTTGAAGAATTATTGGTTATTAGTAAAGAATAACAATGAAGCTATGACGATTTAAAAAATAATCTGAAATCAGCAAATAAAAAAATTACTTCATCACTATTTAATTTTGGAAATAAGATTTTCATCGCCAAAGATGCAGTCTTAGGTATTGGAAAAGCCTGTGCATTGCAATTTGCCAACAATACCGCTACAGTTGTAGTAGTAGACATCAATTTGGAGAAATTGCAACAATTTGTACAGCAAGGTTATGGAAATATTGTGAATATGGCATCTTTGGCAGGATTGAAAGCGTATCCCAATAACATCAGTTATGGTGTTAGTAAATTTGCAGTTGTTGCCATGACAAAATCGGCTGCTTTAGAATATGCAGATTATAATATCTGAATTAAAGTATTGCGCCCAAGCTATTCAGCATCTCCTTTGCTAAACCGATTGTTTCTTGAATGACTCGAAATAGAAATCATTTTATAAAATGTCATTCCGATGAATCGTTTTTGAAAAGCTAATGAAATTGCAGAAGCGGTGCTTTGGTTGGCTCCAGAGAAGACCCAATTTATAACAGGTCAAACGATTACGTTGGATGGTGGCACATCATTATAAATTGTAAACTATAATGCGTAAATTTGTAAAATAAGATCAACAAAAAAATTAAAATTTAGAGATTATGAAAAAATGGTTAATCCCGGGAATAGTTATTTTTATTATAGTGTTTGGTATCTACAATTGGGCAAAAGGTTTTAACAATACAGCTGTTGTTTTGCAAGAAGACGCAAAAACAACCTGGTCTAATGTAGAGAGTGCGTATCAACGAAGAAACGATTTGATTGGCAATTTAGTAAAAACAGTACAAGGTGCTGCTGATTTTGAAAAAGAAACC